>Ga0307510_10006373_pt1 | contig 14070 bp, 11 predicted proteins | sample 12_EM_MG_FD_207224 | JGI IMG/M metagenome (GOLD analysis project Ga0307510, IMG submission 207224) | Populus trichocarpa ectomycorrhiza microbial communities from riparian zone in the Pacific Northwest, United States - 12_EM | ecosystem: Host-associated > Plants > Roots > Unclassified | place... | reverse complement strand
GTTTAATTTTCACACCCTTCATCACCGTAAAATTCAAGTTACATCCCTCTAATCAAATAAATAGACAATCTTTTCTTTTGTTACAGCAAAGAAATATAATAAGAAGCCATTCGATAAAAAAAATTGAGCTGAAATATTTATAAATAAAATAAAAATAAGTTTTCAATTAAAAAACTATTAAATAACAAAATAAATATAAAATATACAAATTGAATTGGGTTGATCGGGTTTCAAAAATTATCCGCTATTCGACTCGTGATATCAATATTTTAGATTTTTTAATCTATTATTATTTGTAATATTTGTATTATCCAGCTTTATCAAACTATATTAAGTCAAATAATACAAGCTGTTTTTTTAGCACCTCTAATATGTGTGCTTTAAGGGGTGTTTAGTAATCAGGTTCAACATGAATTTTGTTAAAATTTAAATTTTCTTTCCCTTAGAATTAATTGAATTATTTTAATATGATAATATTAAAAATAAATTTAAAAAAATAAAAAAATATTATTTTAATATATTTTTAAATAAAATTTACTTTCAGAAGAACTATTTATTTACAAACTTGCCGTGAAACAAACCATTGTTGGTTAAGCAAACCAGTCATGTCTTTATCTATTCATAGGGCCTATGAATATGATTTTATTTTTTCCGCTATGATTAGCTGAAACCCACAAGTTTAACACCGGGGCTAGGGCTACTGCAAAGGCACGAGAGCCTAGAAAAAATTAGTGTAGCCTAGCCCAAAGCTAATGAAAAACAAAATAATCTGAGTCCAGGGCTTCGAGCACAAAATGACTCGAATATATCCATTAACGTAGAATAAGAAATATCGACGCACTTGATTGTAAAACTCACTATAATTCAGGCACCGAAGTTTTAATTTCCTAAGCTAACTGTCATCAATCTGAAATCAAGAAAACAAAAATCCCTCACAAATTAAAAAAAAAACAACAAAAAAAAAAACAGGAACCCTCCTTCTCAACCTCCATTTTCTGCTCCAAAGACAAAAACCCTAAACCCTAATCACCGATGGAGAATCGATCTCTAAATCTCCTAGACGAAGCCCTGGGCCTCGACTACCAGACTGACCCATGGCCTCTTCGCGGAAAAGTGGTTTTAATCGAGGACTGCGTAGAGACCAGCGGCTGCTTCGTGCTTCATCAACTCCTAAAGCGCACGCTCTCTTCCCAATCTCCAAACAATACAGTCATCTTCCTCGCTTTCTCACACCCCTTATCCCACTACGATCGCATTCTACGCAAACTGGTACTCCCTCCTTTTTGGAGTAAGATAATGAATTTTTAATCACAGTAATTAGCGTTATTCAAGTTAATCATAGCAGTTAATTTTGACTTAGAGGACTGCTAGGTGCAAACAATGCCGTGTTCTGGTCCAGTTCCCTGACTGTTGTGAATGGGCAGTGCGGTCTTAATCAGGGGAAACGTTTATTAATGTAAAATGAGGGTAGTTACGTTCTAATCGATCAATTTGCATGTTTAATCTAATCTAGTGAAGCTAAGTAGTGAATGACTGACATTGGCCGTGATATGAGAAAAACTTTGGTGTTCTCACCGTCGTGATTTTAATATCTGTGGGTCATACCATGTAAAATTCGAAATACTAAAATCGCAATGGAAGAAGTATGGTAGAAGGGAAGTACTTGAGTTTTTTTTTTTTTTTTTTTTTAACGGTCTGACATGAAGGTTTGGTGCTGTGACAGGGTTGCAATTTGGTAGCCCAAAGGGAAAATGGCAGATTCTTTTTCTTTGATATGCTTAAGCTACTGTGTCCAGGTGAGAAAATCAGGTAAATTGGTTATTGATAGAACTGCTTGCTTGCGATGCTACTTTAGTTTATTTCTTGTTTTAAATTTCCTGTGGATTTTCTTTCATGTTTTATATCTTACACGAAGTTATTATCTTTGCCTTAAAGGAAACAATTGTGGGTTTTTTGTTAGGTTAATAGTTACAGTTAGTCGGTGTTTCCATGCACCCTGTTTACTAGAACGACATTTGCCATGTTGTGATGCTTTCCTAAAAGCTACTGTTAATTTGATGAAGAAGTTCAAATTTTTTGTCGCTTTGACTCATTTCTTTCATTTTGCTTATAGTGTTATTAATTATCTCAGAGAAGTTGTTGTGAACCATATGATAAGATACAAGTTATTAATTTTAACATGTTTTTGGTGAAAATGATTTCATGCCAGTATGCTGTTTTCTGATCCTTGACTAGATGAGAAGGAAGGGAAAACTGGCAAAGGTGGATTTACTGCATTATACTGGAAAATACAGAATACAATATGTGCCTTGCCTGAAAACAACAAGAACCATGCTACCATAATGATAGATGACATGTCTCTTATGGAGGTGGCTGCCCATGGCTCTTCAGATCATGTCCTAAACTTCATGCATTATTGTCACACCTTAACGTCAGAACTTGTAAGACAGTTTTGTGATTGTTTACTACTTTTATCTACCTCGTATAATATTTCTGTGTGTGTAATTACTTGCTTTTTGGCTGAATTATTCGGCATCTTATTTTGTTCTTGTTATAGGGTTGCTCCTTAATAACACTTAATCATGAGGATATATATACAAGCATGGAGAGGCCTACATTTATGTTACAGACTAAATACCTTGTGGATGTTTTGATAAAGGCAGAACCTTTAGCCACTGGGTTGGCAGCTGATGTACACGGGCAGGTAATACATATCACTATATTAGTATGAGCATATGCTGTTTAAGTTTTGCTGTGTCTTTGACTTTATGCATTCAGGAAGAGGATATGTTAGATATGGAAAGCATCATCTCAAACTGATAAGTTCCCTTTTGCATTGACATAATGGTTTTGAGAATGCAAGCTAATAACTCGGATTTGATATTGTAACTAGATGTTCTCGTTTCGTCAAATTTTCTCATAATTTTATTTGCTGCAGTTGACAGTTTTGAACAGGGATTTTTGCAATGTGAAGGGGAGCTCAAAGAACAAGATAAGCAATTTCCACTTCAAGGTCAAGGAAAATAGCGTTGAATACTTCTATCCTGGCACTCGGACTTGAGGAGCTAAACTATTTGTGTTTTGACGGACACCTCCCTATTGGGAAGGGAGCAAAGCTTTCTGGTTATCAGAACTGTGAAAGGAGGCTGCATATTTTTTCATCGGGGAAGGCATGTGCCCAGTGATGACAATTACAAGAAAAATGCCATCTTCCAAAAAAGGGCTAAAAATTTTCCCTTTTTCTAATTGGAATTGTCAGATTTATCTGTAGTGTTATTTTTCAACCAACTTTTTTTGTTTTGTTTGATCAGCATTTCGAAACCAACTTAACAAATAGAATTTGTAATACTAAGTACAACTCCTTTTCTCGTAGCCATGGTAATGCCTGTTTTGTACTGCGGTAGGAATTTTTTTTTGAAGTGTTTTTTATTTAAAAATATATTTTTTATTTTTTAAATATTCCAAAAACACCCTAAATTTTTTTTTTAAAAAAAAAAATTAAATTTTTTGAATGCTGCGTAGGTTCTTAACTGAATGTTGTTGGGCTTCTTGTAATATCTACGGACCTGTATTAGTGAATGCAATTTTGGAAAGCTGTTCAGTGCGTTCAAGATTCTTTGGTTTTTCATCTTCATCTCATTCATAACCAGCGATGAGTACTCGCTACTCCTGGATGCATGCTTGCTGCAAAAAATAGTAATAAAACAAATGTGTATAAAATCCCAGTCAGAAAGTTAAGTAGCATGGGCTCACCAGAACAAGCAGCGGGGAGAACGGGTACACAAACTGGTTGCAGCAGAGTGCAAGGGCCTTAAGAGATTCCTGCAGATGTCAGGCTCGGGCTTGCAACTCACGCTGCAAGCTATTGCTGTTATGATACCATGCATAGGTCTCCAGCAATAACGATATAGCTCAACGATGGTAGATGGCAGAGAAAGGATCTTCACATAAAGTGAGGCCAAACTTCTTACTTCTTTTGAATTTCTGTTTTCTTTTTTCATTCGGAGGTTCAACTATTAACCTGGAGATTGTCTAGGCTTGGCAACTATGCCTTGCATGCATAATGAATTCATGATTTTGTATACTCTGTAGCCCTAAAAGGCAAATGTTATTCTACCGAGAGATTTTGCGACATCATAAAAAATTCATCAATTGCAAACGGGCCTATCCTCCACCTTGCTAGGTAGACGATGGTTCAGTTTCAGAAGTCACCAGATAATTGGGTTGCGGGCCTGTTCAAGCATTCATGGTCCACACCGACCACGAGGCCCGAGTAATCTCGTTGGGTTCCTCGATTGATCTCGCAGTTGGAGTCCAAGCACTAAAGCAACAAAAGGAACGAATAGCCACCTCATGTTCAGGATAACATACACAGTAACGATAACAAAGACACGATTATTGTTCCGTAGAAAGCAAGCAATTTCTTCGTGGTTTCTGTCCGCCTCTTCACCTGGATAACACTGGGTACCAAAGTTTAGTGACAATAGCGAGCTTTCGGAGCATGGCATGCTGGAAGCACCATTGCAAGGAAAGAAATTAGTAACTTTTTTCACAGCTAGAATTAGAAAAATATGAAGATCACCTAACCAGCAAGTAAAACTTTGGTGGACCAAAATGCGTTGTGTTTGCAATGAGGATATCCAGATGCTAATAATGTTTCAAAGAATAAGACCGGACTATAGCTACCCTACTCCCTACCTGTGTGTGAGGATTCTCAGCTACATTCAAAACTAGTTGACAGAAGAAACGAATTGAGAACAGAAACATCATGATCAGAACAGAATCCGTTGCAAGGAGAACAAAAGAAATGGGAACCTTTCAAGTTTCAAGCAGTACCCATGGGACCGGGTTGGCAGTCCTTGGTAAACCACAACACAACAAATCGATGAGCCCATTACTGGAGAAGGCTACCTTGTGAAGGGTTACCTTCTGTGTAGTAGTAGTAGTAATAGTCCATAACAGTAACACCTATATGAGTCCACAATCATAGAACAGTACAAGATGTCTTTCTGAACAAACTCTTACACACAATTAATTTGTCCTTGATAGCAGCGGTTCTGTAAATTTTTTTTCCTGCCAAGCATAATCCAACCGATCTCAATTCCAAAGACACAAGCTGGGAATGGTCAGATTAGCTACGTGCATCCTCATCTTTATGTTCAGGTCCCACTTGTCGCACAAATTGTCCTCGAATCCGGGGTCTTTGTTCTGCCAGCTTCTTCCTACTCTGGTATCGAACCTAGAAAAGATTATGGAATGTAAGAGAGAAACTTTAAATACAGTTTAGAAACAACCATCATGATAGATCCTTTATTCTGAATTTCACAAATTCACTTGGATGACTGTTGGGATAACTAATGTTTTCACCGGTGAATACTGCTAAAGAAAATTCATGGTGCTTGATATGTCCATGGTGATTGATCTTAGAGTTGGGTGTTTATCCATGCACGTGTAAGTGCACAACTGAGAGATCTTTTTGTATGTCACAAAGCTCAAGTACCGTCTTTTACTAAATATTATCTATATGCTAGGACTGTTTCACTAAAGGTACATTTAAGGAAAATAATTGAATTCTAAGCTTGTATCTAATGACGCAGCAATTTCAGTTACCTTCTTCTCAAAGCATCTCTCTTTCCTCTTCTGGCGGAATTTGCTCAATGCAGCCTCTCTCAGTGCAATGCGATTTCGACCAACTCCACTCCTGCTCCCACTTTCATCACCAGGTCCAGGAGTTCCACCTTTCTCAACAGCCCCACTCAAAGCGATGCTGCTTCCATTCTGGCCATTGCTCCCATGGTCACTTCCATTCAAACTGTAATCACCAGCATTTCCTTGCGTGGGTGTGCTCAACATGTTAGATGACCCACACTGGGGAGCTGCAGCTGTCATATTCAAAGACAGGTCATCATGGTTGGTGAGCTGCTGCTGCTGGGGCATGTTATGCACACAATGATTATGGTGCTGCACTTGACCTTGCTGGTTCACACCTCTTGATTTAACCAGAGTTGTGTTAGCAATAGGAGCATCACCCTTACCCTGTATAACAGGCTGAGGAAGAGCTGTATGGTCATTCTGCACTGGCTGGAAGGCAGAAGGATAGTGGCATTTAACTGTAGGTTTGAGAGTTGGCTTGTCACTGATTACAGAAGGTTTGGCGAAAGTAATATTATTTGTAGAGCCCATGTCATTGTTGTGACTACTTCCATTGGAACGCTGATTAGGAGGTGTGCTATTTGAGTTAGATTGAAGATTTTGCATTGATTCTGTTTTTGCTGCCTCTGAACTATTGTCAAGCGGAGAACAGCTGCCTACATTCCCTGTTGGAGCCTGATCAGCAGTTGAAGCAGAATTATACCTGCATGGTAATGAAGATACTTTCAAATGTATCTTCATTGGAGAACAAAAGGATGGATATAGTCAGAAGCTGAACTTCTCCTACCTTGAGAATGCTGAAAGGTCTGAATGCCTCAACACATTTCGGTCATGGGAACTGGCCCCGGCATCTCCAATATCTCTCAGCCTTTTCAAACTCAGCTCAAAAGAAGGCACCTCCTTGGTCTCATAGGTGACCTCATTTTTTCGGTTAGAGGAGAGACCGTTTGGGACGTCTAAGACTAAACTATCCATCCGAGGATTAGCACTGTTTGTGATGCCACCACCCTTAAGATCATTGCATTGGTTTCTTAATTCTGTATTGCATTTCTCACTGTTGAGCTCCTGTTGTCTTTTCTCTAAATGCCCACCATCGTGCTTTGATTTTATTTCAGGAAATTTCTCTCCATCATTATCTGCTATGTTGGTTGGTACCCTTTTGATCGGATCTTTAAGCTGCAAATTTGGAATTCTAGGTACTCCTATCTCCAAGTCCTTGCCCATAACAATATTATCTACAAATTCAACCAAAATTCAAGAAAAGGAGGGAGATAAGGGGACATCAGAGAGTGAAAATCCAAAAACAATCACTGCATACAGAGCCATGCCTACCAAGTTCATCATCCTGCTCTCCACACTTCTTCATTGTAGCCAGGGGCACCCAGCTGTTGTAACATGCCTCAGGCCTTGAGTGAATAACCTGGGCGCATGTGCTATCAGGCGGATCAGATAAATGGTCCTGGTCCCAAGGTGACATTGGTTTGGGACTCTCAACTTCGACAGCCCTCTTTGTCCAGGAACTCTGCAAAGACAGAACACAAGCGTTCATACAGATATTTGAATACCACTTCGTTACAAGATGCGTGTTAGAAATCTGCCACGCAATACCATTCATGTGTTAAGAACCTTTCTTCGCCAAAAGTATCTTTGCATGCATTGTCTATAGACACATAAAACATATACTTGTGCACGCACATGCACATTAACAAACCCACTGTCAAACACAGGAAAGATACAGAATCATGCAGTCTTATCAGAAGTTGTGCTCGCTATATGGAAGCTTTAGCTGTTCTGCTTTATCTATGGTTGTTTTTTAAACCATTATTCTAGGGTTCATGCAATCATATCACACCATCCTATGTTTTCTCACCAACTTAACCCTTGCACATTGGTTTATGGGTTATCCTTTTCTGAACAAAATACATATCACTCGCTAAGTTACCATCATCGCTTTGATATGGCATATGACCAAATAATGTCTGCAACATTTGTTCTCTACTTTTAGCCTGTGATGTATTATGATTTATTAGAGATACGTCCTTTTTAGCATAGTTATCTATCTACATCTACTCAAGAGTTAGCATATTTGCACAATAAAGTTTCTAATCAGTAGAAAGACATGCGGTTAACTTAATGACAAAAAGCTACTGGTGTTTTTTTTCAGAGAAGCAATGAATTTTCTACCATCTATGCCATCTCATTTGTATGTGGAATACATAGATTCAAGCAAATGTGTGTGCATGGACAATCGCACGTCTAATTGTAGACTAAAAGGAACCAACATTGTGTTGTTTTAGTGATACAACAACAAATATAAGTCAACTGAGCTACCATTCAAGTCTTAATAATAAAAAAGGAATCTTGCTGTGCAACACTAAAATACTGACATGAAAACAACACACTTAGAAAAAGATCATTCGCCCAGCTTGTACATGTATACATTGCACATCGATTCTAGGGTCACTGAAGCTTGATTTTGGAAATCCTGAAAATGCAAAATTTCCTTAGTAAAAGACAGGAGGCAAATTTTTCACTTGAATATTCTATCTCCAGCTTGACCACAGATAACAGCACTGAATATGGCTAGGTACAACATTCCAATAATTAATCACTGACAGGTGTGTTACAGAGCCGTATCTATAACAGTTTCTAATTATTAAGTCCCAGATTTCAATGGCACAAAAAAATTGTAGTCCTCAAAGTACAAGGAATACCATTACCCACTACTCTATTACTATCTATGTTCTTTTCATTATTCCCTACATAAATATCAAAGTATAAGCTTGTCTATAAAAAAAACAAAAAAATATTACTTGGGTACCACTTCCATTGTCACTTCCATCCCTTGCATTCAAACCAACGCTTCCAATGCCATCATCATCATTGCTGCCGGTATCGTTATCTGACTCGTCAGCACCATTTGACTTTGTGGATTTTTGAGTCCGCACAGCACTTTCACTCCCACTACCACTAGCCTGATGAAACGATGAATAGTAAATGCAAAACAGAATTTCAGAGCTTTGCATTTTTTTGTGATCCTATATCACTGAAGTGGTAAATATTGTGAATACAAAAAAAAGGCCAACAAAAATCCAAACAAAACTCCCACAACGTAAATGGTTCAAATTTCTATCCATAATGGTGTTCTAAGCAAAATTGACAACTTCCTTTTAAGTTGGAATTTCTCAAAAATTGACATGTAAAATGCATGTATATAGGGGAGACTTGAAGTTAAGAGTCCAAATATTGACCCATATTATTTGTTTGATGCACAAATTGACAAAAGTATAGCAACTCACGCTATGGCACTTCCTCCAAACATGTTGCCAGAGGATTTTAAGCTCATTTTTTCGAATAGGCTTCACTAAAAAGTCGACTGCACCCTTTGACAAACACTTAAAGACTACATTCATGGAATCATGAGACGACATCACTGCACAAAAGAGTCAACAGGTGTGGCAGTTAAAAGTGTCAATTTCTCAAGATGAAAGTCATAAAAAGGTGTCCGCTCCAAACAAAAAGAAGAACAAAATAGTAAAGTATACTCACTAATAACAGGAATATTCCGGCAAGTTTTGTGGCTCATAATCTTGCTTAAAAGGCCAATGCCTGATAAACAAGGCATGGCCACCTCAGTTAAAACAAGATCAATGTGATTTGTCAGATCTTGTAAAACCTTCCAAGCTTGTAGACCATTTGATACAGCAGTAACTAAAACAAAAAATAAGGGGGGGGAGGTGTAATTGTTAGCTTATAAACAGGAGGAACGGAAACAAATAGGAGAAAGTTCCATGCATTTGCTGGGATACTTAAAAGAGTAATTTACATTATCTGTTTACTTAAGAAAGTAAAACTTTTATCCATTACCAATCATTGTTTAAATATTACATCCAAGAGACTTATTTAAAAAGTTACATTAAGTAAATGGAGAAACACGCAAAAAAAAAAGATGTCAACCATTACATAATTATATTTTATCAAATGTGATAACTTTACTGTACTTAAATATATAGAAAATATTACAAAGAATAAAAAACCCAACTCACCTCTGACTCTTGAACCCAAACCGAGTACTTAAATATATATAAAAAATATATTCTATCATAATTGTATAAAAAGCTTTACTGTACTGAAATATATAAAAAAACCCAAACCATTACATAATTATATCTTATCAAATGTGATAATGTACCTAAATATATAAAAAATATTTCAAAGAATAAAAAACCCAACTCACCTTGGACTCTTGAACCCAAATCGAGTTTATAAATAATCCTACTATTTCCATCCCAAATCCTGAGGTGAAATTTAAGTTTTTGGTAATGGTATAAGAAACTTTTTGATGGAATCCAAGGAACAAGGGAAAAGTGTAAGAAAAATTAACCCGACTTCTCAATTTTTAGATCTTTAGAAGAAGCCAATGAGCCTTGTGGTTCAAAGGTGGCATGTTCTCCTCCCCAAACAAGCTTAGGTAAGCCAAATGATAAAATGATCATGAGGCAAAGGCCTCCGGAATTTAGGATCAGGGGTGCTGATTGGATAATACATGATCTTTGGGGGTGCCAAACATTCCATAAAATAAACTGTACATTGAAGGATATGATTAAAAAGTTTAGAAGTTTTGTGATCAAAATGTAAAATTTGCAAAGTTTGAGGTTGCCATGGCCCCCATCGTTCAACATAGGCCTGCCCTGCCTCTATCAAAACTCTTTGGAACTCTTATCTCTTATCAGAAGCTTGATAAGCATGATTGATGAGCACAAAAGTTTCCTTATTCGAAGATCCTTAAGGTGACGTGTTTATTAGAAGACACAAATCTTGTTCTTCTCAAGAAGAGCAAGGCTTGAGTATCATCCTAAAGGAATAATTATATTCTTTGACTGTTCTGAAACAAACACATACAAGATGGATGAGGAAGGCATCTTTATTTCCCAAAAAGAGTTTGTGTTTGATCTTTTTAGGAGAATGAGAAGCTAGGAAACGAGGCTTCTAATACTGCCAGTGGACCTGACAACAAGCTTCAAATCTGTCCAATTTTCATAGCAAGCCAATTCATGCATTGCTGATCTGCCCCGAAGATGCAGGAGGAGGAGGGATTGGAGAAGGAAAGAGAACAGGATGTGAGTGGAGGAGAAACCAAGAGAAGAGAAATATAACAGTCAAGATAAGGAGTAACTAAATCTCAAGTCCAATTGTTAATCGTCGAAACATGCAACTTCAGGAAAAATAAATTATGGATGCTCTTATACAAGCATCAAACCCCATACAGAACAGGAATAGGAACTTTTACTCTTCTTTCTATAACTCTGAGGGCAGACTAGCCTTTATTTGAAATGGAGTAGGGAGAAAGTCAGCACCACAAGAATTGAGATCCTAAATAAAACCATTTAAATGGGGGGAAATTAAAGGTCCTAGTTAATAAAACCCCTAATGGAAAATCAAATATTATATAAATGAACAATATGAAATAGTTTAATAATGCTCATATATTTAATAATCCAGAGTAAGAGCTATATATACAGTTTCTTCACATTTGCCATCACTTGAATTTTTATGTCTTGATTTAAGAGAAAGAGTATCTTCAGTTTCTTGAGCATCTCAGTACATTACTCATCAGACTTCCTTTTGCAATACATGTCAACAGAATGGGGTAGCTAAAAGAGAGAGATGCTCGACTGAAGTTGCCAAAGCATTCTATGATGAGCTATCACCCATGTATCTCTTTTTATATGAAGTTTAGGTCCTGATTCTCTGAGCAAAATAATAGAGCAGGCCATGACAATACTTAGCTCATGCATCATTTTCTTTGCATGATATGAAATGTCTTCTACAGATCATATATCAGGTTAGCTCATAAGCAAAAATAAGTTAGCAGCATAAAAATACTTACCTTCATAGCCACAATTTCTAAGCAACGCACTGACAACATGGCGAGTTGAATCATCATTTTCCACAAGCAGAACCTTAAGAGACCGAAGAGGCAGGAACCTCTCCCAAATAACCAAAGGCCCTTGAGACTGTTGCTGTTGACTCTGAATTACAGCCTGGGCATCGTTCTGGACCTGAAGCAGTTCCATGCCCTTATCATTCATATCTTTTCCATCCTCATTAATTTGAGACTCATCTTCCTCTGAGAGCTCCTGGCCCTCGCCCATGATCCCATCCCTTATTTCCTTCTGCTCATCTTCTACAATATGATTTTGTTCTGCGACCCGTTGGTCAATGGAAGCATTTTTATTCATTTGAACTATCAACATCAATCAGATTCAAAACGACACAAATAAGGAACACATCGGACCGAGTAGGTGAGAATACATTCTTTATTCTGCAAGAGATATTGCACATTTCATTGTCTCCAAGCTACTGATCACATCAAACACAATAGCTCAACAAGTCCTGCACAAGTTATGCAAGTCACACATCAGATGCTATACACAAAACCATCACCCCAGAACTACACTGTGATAACCTTTGAATGCTCAAACATTTCGATAGCTTAGCAATATCTTACACATCTATAGCCGAGAAAATATAGAAAAAAGAAAAGGTCAATATGTTTTTATATCATTAATGTTCAATAATTTGGGTCATAAAAACATTAAATGAAACATACAGTTCCTAGGTATTTAGCTCGGAAAAATTAGAACATTTTATTTTTCTTCAGACACAGAACACATCAAAGATAAGATTCAAAACTCATTCTTGAAAATAAAAAAGTCATAATTTTGTTCTTCAATTTCAAGGCAAGCAGACAAGCCTGCAAAATGGAACCAATATCGATGTCTTGTCTCCCATCCCTCGCTCGAAATAATAATTCAGACTATAAAAAGCAATAAAAAAGAATCCAAAAAATGGACATCAAACACAGTTTCCTTCATACAGCAATAAAATAAAACTAGATCTTGAAATTTTTATCCGCTAAATCGAATAAAAGCAAAAAACAAATTCACACATGTAATAATCAACCGAACTCTGATGAACCAAGGAGACTTTACTTCTATGAATTTGAACCATATGAAAAGATTGCAAGCTAAACTTTATTTTCCCTTTCTGTCCAAAATTCTTGAGTCTCTGTGTTTCCAAGCTTCTTTTGTTCCTTTATGTCAATTTTCTCAAAAACCAAACAGATTATAGTAACAGAGATCAAAATCTCTCAAATTCTGACCAGGTAAAAAAAAAAAAGCTTCAAAACAGCTAAAAATGCAAGAATTCATTTTTTTTTAAAAGTACCCCTTCATTTCTTCGAAACAAACCTCAAGAATTCAAAACAAGTTTATTTTACTCAGTTTTCTCAGTAACCAAGCAGACAATAAGTTATAAAGTTAACAGAGTATTACAGTTTCAAAATTTTCAACAAAAAAAATAAAGAACAAAAACTGAAAAATAAAATAATTAAACCCCGTATCTTCTCGGGAAAAAAATACCGTTTGTTTCATTTTCCAGGAAAAAATTGAGTTAGTAGCTCTGCAGCGTGTCAAACAGGAAAAAAAAATGATGACTTCACCTTTTAAACTTCATCCTCTCCCTCGATCCAGCTATCAGCCTTCAAAAATTAATGTACTTGAAACAAAGATTAGAGACTGATAAATCAAATAAATTAACTTTTAGGGTTTCGTTCACAAAATCTGCAAAGAAGAAGAAACGACTTGACTGGTTGAGAGAAGCTAAATAAAATACTGATATTGCAGGAAGGAAAAGAAAAGAAAGGAAAAGAGAAGAAAACCGAAAAGATATTACTATAGTCCCCGTTTTCTCCTCTTGATGACGTGGACAAAATGAAGGCTCCCAGCCCTGCCATGTCAGATTCCACGGGAGAACATGATATATGAGCTGGCAAGGGATCAAAAGCTGTGCTGCGAATAAACTGTCACGAATCTCACGATACGGTGGACCATAGGTGATCCTCGTGTGTGTTCATTAGAATGGCTGTTTCCAAGTGAGTTGATTGCAGAAATGTGTGGCGATAACTTCATTTAAGTTGGATTTTAAGATGAATTGATTCAGTGAAATATATGACTGTTTGTTTGTTGAAAAATAGTTTTTTTTAAAAAGTGAATTTTGAGAAAGTATTTTTCGATATTTGGTAGTGTAATGAAAAATAAGTTGGGAAATATTTTTCAGTATTTGGTTATGTCATGGAAAATGAGCTGGAAAATAACTTATTAATATTTTATTTTTCTCAAGTTTATTAAAATAATGAGGAACAAATCTTACAAATTAAAAAGTTGAATGAAAATAAAATTAAAAAAAATATAATTTCATAAATTATCTCAAAAAAATAAATAATAATCAAAATAATAGAGATAAAATCTAAAAAATTAAAAAAAATAAAAGGTGAATAAATTAAAATAATAATAATTAACATTTCATAAATTATTTCAAATAAAATAAGTAACAATAAAAAAAATGAGGACCAAA
>Ga0307510_10006371_pt1 | contig 14071 bp, 6 predicted proteins | sample 12_EM_MG_FD_207224 | JGI IMG/M metagenome (GOLD analysis project Ga0307510, IMG submission 207224) | Populus trichocarpa ectomycorrhiza microbial communities from riparian zone in the Pacific Northwest, United States - 12_EM | ecosystem: Host-associated > Plants > Roots > Unclassified | place... | reverse complement strand
ACCATAACAAGCAATAACTACAGGAAAAAGGTCCTTGACACGTGAAATTTACAATATGACCGAATTACCCTCAACCGTCAAATCAAAATGCACTAATCCTTATACGAAAATAACGAGTCACTTCTTTTAGTCCAAAAAACTAAAAAGTGTATTTTTCTGTGCTTCAATCACTGTCAACAGTCGAGGTCGTTTTCGTCTTTTCAGATTAAACGGTCATTAAAATTCTATTGGCGGTTAGAAACGCCACGTGACTTGAAGGGTATGACGGTGGGCTTATATCACGTGACGTCAGCCTGCTATTGGGGCCCCGTGACAGATGACACGAACTTGACCTTGGCCTATCATCCAAACATATCCGTACAAGCTGTTTCATTGCCACAGTGTTAAATTGCATATTAGGAGCAGCTTCCTAGTGTGGCTCATCCTGCAAAAGAAAACAAGGACACATGACTAACAGTATTTCCTGGGTTTTTTTTGTTTTGCTTAAAATATATTACATGAAAATATTTTGTTTTTATTTTTATCTTCTAAATTACTTTAAGAAATTGATGAATATAATAAATATTTTATAATTAATTCTTGAAATTAATTAATTTATCTTTTAAATATTTTACACAAATTAAATCATTTATAACATTATCTAATCATTTCAATTATTATTGTAGTTACGGGAGACATTGCAATAATATTGTTGTTGTTTTTGTTACCAACAACACCATTATCATTATCATTGCTATTACTTTTATAACTACCATTATTATTATTTGTTGACTGTGAGTGTCCGGATTAGTTTATGTGCACCTCGACTAATCCTCCGAGACCCTGAAGTTAACGACCATGTAAGTCTCCAGTGACCCTGAGGTTTGTGACACTCGAACCGGTGATCTCTAGAAAACAAATTCAGAACTTAATCAATTAAGCTACACCCCTCAATGTTTAATCATTATTATTTTATTATCAGATAACATCATCATTATGTTCTATTATCATGGTATCTATCACATTATTGATCATCAAATATCATTTTTATGCTGTGGTATTGTGGTATTGAAAGTTTCTGACCTTGGCGCTGAGACTTGTATTCTTGATGTTTCTAAGGTTTCTTGAACTCAATAAAAAAATGATGACGTACATAATGCTTCCATGATTGCAGGTGTTAAAGCATCAACCGATGAATGACGTGACTGATATGAGAGGTGAGAATAGGGCTAGAACTCTGTTATCTGATATCTGCAATTGTGAATTTGTAGCCAAAGCTTGCGCTCTTTGTTTTTTCCATCTGAAATTTGCTCGGTTTTTTTGACTTGACATCAAGCAAGTAACAGTAAAAATAAGAGCAACTCTCTCGTTCACAGCAGTTTCCTATATGAGCAGGGGTACTTTTGAACAGTCATATATGAGCTCGGGACCCAAAGAGATACCCGAAGATCTCATCTGGGAAATTCGAATTGGAATGGCAAAAGTTCACCTGTGAAAAAACCCTGTCAAGTGTCAAGGATGCAACAGTGCCAGACAAGAGAGATAAAGAGAGGACGCTGGTAACACAGTGGGGGGACCTATTCACATTGGTGAAGAGATGTTAATGTCAATGGCATAAAACAGTTTCATGGGCTTAAAGAGAATGTTTGAAATAGGATTCCAGCTCTCTTTAGTCACCTTCAGCAAACTAAATGTTGTTTGCTAGAAAAAAGAAGTGTTTTGTGTGTATTGTTTAGGGTACGCTTTTGTGAATTCTACATGCTTGATTGACTAGTTCAACTTTAAAGTCATGTATTCTTGTTTTTATATATTTGAATGATAACAACAAAATAGAAGATAGACTAACAATACATCTGGTTAAAAATAAGTTTTAAACATGTTTTATAAAAATAACATATTAACAAACATTACGGATTATGTAAAGAACTCAATCTGAAACTTTGAAAGTTCAAGAAAAGAAAAAAGTGAAGACTTGGAATAAGTGTTCATTTTAGTCCGACTGACCATTTTTGTTGCCAGTAGAACTAACGGCTAGTTCTTCTTATATATATATAATTGCAAAATTAGCAAGGGAATCCAAATATATATGATTTACAAGCTATTCTAAGAGTAAAATAACATCAAAATCATCAATTCTTGATCATAATATAGTTCATGTTATTAAACCTTCATAGTATAAAGAGTATTCAATCTCATTGTCACTACACTTAAACACTTTCATATCTTATAAGTGTTATCTAGTGAGGTATAGAGATATTAGAATTTTAAATTGTAATATCCACTCTATTGAGAAAAAAAAAATCATCATCATAAATCTTTAAGAGTTAGGTAAAAATACAATATTCAAGTACGATATGGTATTTGAGGTGTGGATATAGTCTTGTCGAACCACGTTAAAACAAGTTTGCATATTCACTTCCTTAACTCTTTACCTTAAGTACTTTGATTATACTATTGATTATTGCATTTACTTGAAGTAATTTGTTTAAAGTGTAAAATTTAATAACACATCTAATTCACCTTCGTTTAGATGTTAGTTGTCTCGATCCTTGAATAACATGACTTACTCAAATAACACTTAGTAAGAATATATTGTTGAGATATATTTGCATAATTGTAATTATATTAGAAAATTAAATTCATAAAAAAAATTGAATGCTAACATAGGTTTGATATTGTACTTTAAGTCATGCTTGTCTATCCTAAAATCTTGATTAAGATATGTCACGGCAAACAATGGCAATAATCAACACAACATTTTGATTTTGATTTTCTTTTTTGATTTTTTTATTCAATGTCTTAATTCTCTACATGTTTAAGAAATACTCTTTTAGGCAAACTTGTCCTAGTGAAGAAGACAACAATTGTCACTGTTAATCTTTTAAGATGAATTTAGCTTTTTATATATAGTCCACCACTTTGCCACTTTGCTACTTTAAAGCTTAATCCTTTTCGGAAATTAAGGTTTTAATTATTGATTGAGTGATTGGAATGATAGATCATGGTTGTTGTTTTGACATTCAATTAATCTAACTAGAACTATATTGGAAAAAAAAACTTTGTCGGTAAAACCCTTGGATTTTTTTAATCATGTTTTTAGACTTGGACAACTCATTATTGAATGAATTAATTATTGATTTGACAAATTATTACTACACGATCTTTATCACTTTATAAATGTTGTTTTGGTAAGCGGGTTGATTTTTTTTTTTAATTTTTATAATATCACAACTAACCTAATTCCATAAGATAGGGCATCAATAATATCTCGTGGTAATTTTTTTCTTATTGAGGATTAATATTCTTAAAAATAACCATTCTTATTTGCTTTCTAATTAAAATGTGCTTGATAATCATAACAAACATCTTCTGTCACTTCTTTTATATCTATAAGCAATTATGAGAATATTTGATGGTTAAAACATGCGAGAAAATAAAGTTGACTAAGTAAGGCTTGTAACAGAATCGATTATGCCATGTATAATGTGTATATATATGTGTGTGTGTGATGCAAATTACACGAGATATAATAATTATAATTATTGTAAAAACTAAAAAAACTAAAGGTGAGCCATTGTTCATATGAGCAGTGAACTTCTTGTCCAATTTCTTTTTAATTTTTTTCTTTCAATTGGATAATCTTATAGTCTAATTATATGAAATTAGGCTCTGAATTAAAACATGGAAAAAAAATACATGACACACCCCAGATTCATGAAAATTTTTATTTTGATCTAAAAGCTCATTTTGTTAATTTTTTAGTTCCTGAGTTAGAGATATGAGAGAGAAAGTTACTAGAAAACAACAAAAAAGGAAGAAAATGGCTAGTTATTGTTATATCAACAAAAAAACATTGTCTAAATTGGTGTTAATGGGTTCCATTCGATGAGGAGAGTTCGATACTGGTAGGTTTTCCCTGTCAACATGTCTGGAAAAAGAGATTGAGTTCTGTTTTGATTTTTTTTAGGTTCGGTTGGTTTTGGTTCTCTTGGGTGATTTTAGGGTATTTTGATGTTAATATGTGGTTTAGAAAAACTTTCATGGTGCTTATTAGATGTTTTTAGGTGAAAATGAGTTGAATAATAGACTTTCAACTAAAAAAACCCAACCTCATGATTTTTCATCCACCACGGTGGCAGCTGGAATATGAGTTGGGCATAGTAGGCGACGTACCGTCTGCCCCAACAGGCAATAAGTCGTCTGTTTCTTTCTTTAAAAAAAAAACAAAAACCTTCAACATTGGGTTTTTTTTTGTCTCATCTTTTAGTATTATGTTATTGTATCAATATTAAAAAATATAAAGTCAACTTTATTTTTTTAAGTCAAACCCTTTTTTTCGATCGTTTAAGTTTCCTTTATACTCATGCATCTTGTCTTTGTTTTTTATGTTATTTTTTATCCCTTGATCTTTTTTTTTATTTGACCCATCAAGTCGACTGGATTACATCATAACAACTCTCAAAGTATTTATATGGAAACCTAAATTTGGCAAGGATTTGAGTCAAAAGTTTTCAAATTTGACTTATTGGATCGGGTTTAATGACAATGTTAAAGAATTTCCTGCAACTAGAATATTCTTTTCTTATGTTCAAATTTTTTTTGGTCCAACCCACAACACAACGCGAGAAGTAAACTAGTATAGACTCAATAAAAACAACTTACATTGATCATAAATGCTTCTACCACTACCATGTTCCACCATTAATTCAAAACCTATAAAAACATGCATTTCTCATCCCTATAAAAAAACAAACCATTTCCTAAACACTCTAAAAGAACTAGGGTTTCTTATGATGCTTTATTCTTCTAAGAACAATAAAGCACCTTAATATGTTTGTTTACTCATTTTATAACAAACATATATTGTAGCTCAGTTAATTAGCACGCGTGACAGGTTATAGATCACAAGTTCAAGCATTGGAGTGCATCATCTATCACTTTGTTTTATAAAAATAAAGTACGGCTAGGAATGTGGGCGTGGCCTGTTATGATGGGTAAGGCACTAGGTTTGGCCCATTGCTGAAATTTGCTTCTTCTTTTTTTTTTTTCTTTGGTTTTTTGACACTCTAACAAAAATTTACCAAATTCAATTACTCTTTAATTTTGACATGGTTCTTAAATACTATTATAAATTCTTATTTGGATTTTAAAAATTGTTTTTCAATTATTATGTATCTAATCTAAAAATAATAATAATAATAATAATTTTTTCATGAAAAATCGATTGAAATCGGTTTTTTATTATTAAAATACTTGAGTAGATTTTGAACATGATTTTATCACATTTGGATCCCCGTAGTCTAGCGTACACACAAACTAGTAAAACAACTAACAAGATTATGAAATCAATTGTAAAATGTATTACAATATGGCATCCTTTTTCTTTCTTCTTTTTTTTCCTTTTTCTTGTGTTTACATGCTTAAATGTTGAACTTACCCAAAGAATAATAAATAAATCATGCAAAATTAAATATCCTAGGTTATTTTTAGTTAATATCCTATGATAAAAAGAATAGATATAGAAAAGACATAAACATTTTTAATTGATAAGACAAAGACAAAAATGAAGTGTAACAAACCCAATAATTCTAGAAGAGTTTATTGGGTCAAATTGTAAACTTGAAAGTTTGAGATTGAAATTAACTAGTATTTTTATTTAATTGAAAGTAATTCTCAAATATAAAAGACCCTATATATATATATATATATATATATATATATATATATATATATATATATATATATATATATATATATATATATATTGGTGAAAAAGTTGAAGTGGTCAGGCCTCCTAAGAAACTAAGTCTAATTGCTAATAAAAAATTTCCATACATTATTAAATGACAAAGACTTCTTTAAATGATCAACTAAAGTATGTTTGAATTTTTAATTGTTGTTGCAGATTAGGTGGAGTATATATTTTGTTTTGGACTAATTAGATATCTTTGAACCTTTCATTTTATGTTGATTATGCTTGCCAACTATTCTTCATGATCATACCACATGTCGCACATCTAACAACCATTAATTCTCCACTGTTGCATTGCCTTAAACCTAGTTATAAAACCTCATTTTCTTTGTCCTCTATACCTTTTTCTTTTCCAACTACATGATCTTTTATTTTCTTTGTAGGAGCCAACAAATCCTCTAAGATTCCATTTTGAATGATCTTGAAAAACTAATCTTTTTGTAATGATTTGGTTACATTCCCTACACTTTCTAACTCATTGTTCGTAAGGTAAGAAAATTTTTCTTTAAGCTATTTTTTGGTCACTCACGTTGTATCTTCAACGTTCTGTTTGTGGAAGCGCAAAAGGTATTCTTTCTTACAACATCTTCTAGTATTTTTTTTCCTCATTCTCCTATAACTTCTTTTGGTTCAAGTTGTGGAAGGCCTTCCTATATACTCAATAATTTAGCCATTATTTGGTTGGTTAGACCAATCCTCTTCTTTAGCTATGAAATATGGAAAGTGGGATGAACTTTCGCTCCTCTTAGCAACTGTAAATGGTAAGCTACTCAACCAATCTTCTTGTCAATTTAAAAAGGCCCATAATACATGTAACCTAACTTGTTGTTTCTTTGTTGTGGTATGCTCAACTAACAATGAGGCTTGAGTTTCAGGTAAGTCCACTCTTCTTATTCAAATTCCAATCCCTTTCTTTTTTTAGTTGCATCTCTCTTCTGCTTTTGTTGAGCCTTGTCTAAATTAATAGTGATTTTTTTAATGATGTTGGATATGTCTCATAAATGCTCTCTAAGTGCCTAGTTTTTGTGAGACCGGGGATGTAGTTGATTATGGTAGGTAGACTGCGCCTTTATAATGCCTCAAATGATGTAGTTTACAGAGACTCGTAGGTAATATTTTACTAAAATTTGGCCATAGCTAACCATCAAGACTAGTTTCTAGGGTTTTTTTTCTTTTAAAGCACCTTAGATAACTTTCCAGTGTCTTGTTAACTATTTTTATTTGTCCGTCAATCTATGGATAATAGGTTGTTGACATTAATGAGTCCACTTCTTGGATAGTAAATAACTCCTTCCAAAATAAACTAGTGTACACAAGATCTCTATCTATTATAATATTAGTTGGAATATCATGTAGCTTCATAATTTGTTGTGAGAAAATATGGGCTACTTTACTTGTTGTATTGGGATGAGTCAGAGTTATGAAGTGAGAATACTTTTTAAGTTAATTAACCATTATAAAAACAAATATATACCTTTATGCAAGGGGTAACCCCTCTATAAAATCTATGGAAATGGATTTTCATGGTTTCTGTGGAATTGATAGAGGTTGTAGTAGTTTAAATGGCCTAATGTTCTCTATCTTAACATGTTGACACACTTCACATTCCCTGATATAGTTCTTTACACCAGTCTTCACGCTTACCCAAAATAAATCTATATGAGCTTTTGATATGGTCTTTTTAAATCTTGAAAGGTTGTCATGAAGAAACTCCATAATTTATAGCTTAAAAAGACATTCTTTACTAAGGAAAATTCTTTCTTTACACAACAATACTCTCTCTTGTAGATGAGACTTGATTCTTTGTAGTGTATCTCATTTTATTTGTTTGAGAATTTTCATACCTCGAAATCAGTAGAATAACTTTCCTTTAACTGGTCCACCCAGTCCACCATAGGTAATATGATAGCCTATAATTCACCACTAACTATTTCTTCTTTTTTCTTGAAAGTGCACTAGCTACTAATTTCTATTTACCTGCTTTATACTCAACGACAAAATCATAGCCTAGAAGATTGGATACCCATTTTCGCTGCATTGGTGTGTCAATTTTCTACTTTAATAAATACTTTAGGTTTTTCAAGTCTGTTTTGATTTTAAATGGTTGACTCAATAAACAAGGCCTCTATTTTTTTACTACTATTACTATAGCAAATAACTCATTTTCATAGGTTGAAAACACCAATTCCTTACCCTTTAAACCATTACTTAAAAAAGATAAAGGTTTGTCATCTTGCATGAGAACTAAGAACTGCTCATATCCCAACACCCGATGTGTCACACTTCACTAAAAGGCTTAGAAAAATAAAGTAGTGCTAGAGTAAGTGGATAAGTAATAATATACTTTCATTGATTGAATGTTTTCTCTACATGTTGGTCTCAACAAAAAGCCCTTTGTTTAAGTAGTTTGTTAAAAGACTAGCCATAACTTCATATCCTCTAAAAAATCTATAGTGGTAACCAATGAGACCCAAAAAAATCCCTTAAAGCCTTGAGGTTAGTGGGCTCTTGCCAGTTAAGCACAACTTTAATTTTCTCAAGATCAACTCATATCCCATCTTCAGAAACAATATGGCCCAGATATTCAATTTTTTTAGCAAAACAAATTGCACATGGACATTTTGGCATAGAATTTATGTTGGGCCAATACAATTAAGTTTGACCTCAAGTGAGCTAAGTGTTCTTGCTCTGTCAAAAAAATACCAAAATAAACTTCCTAAAGTACGACTTAAATACTTCATTCATGATGCTTTAAAAAGTAGAAAGGGCAATTGTGAATGCTATTTTAGGAATATCCTCATGCAACATGAATTTGATGATAACCTGATCTTAGATCCAATTCAAAGAAATAATTGGACTCATGCGACTCATCTAATAATTCCTTAACAACTAGAATTAGGAACTTATCTATGATGGTTTCTTTATTTAATACCCGATAATCAAAACTAGAGAAGAAAATGAACTTGCATCAGGTAATATAGTCCCTGATTATAGCAATTGCTTTAATATCTTCTTAATTATTATTTTTTATAATATAGGTGCCTATAAAGCCTTACATTTATAGGTAAAACCCCCTCTTTCATTATGATGGAGTGATATAGGACTCCTCTAGAAGTAAGCTTCTTGAGTTTAGAATATACCTCTTGAAACTCTTTCAGCAAATTCTGAACTGGAATTGGTGGTTTGTTATTCATATGGGCCTAAGTCTTTTGATCCCAAATTTGTAACATCAGCCTTTTATCAGTCTTCTTTAAATTTTTTAAAAATCCAAGCCCACTATCAATTGTAGATTCTTAGATTTCTAGGCCCTTCAATAATATAATAATGAAACTCTATAGTAAACCTCTTGACAATCCCACAAAATTTTCCCAACTTTTTAAGCCAGATTATCCCTAGAACCATGTAACACTTGCCTACCAGGATTAATAAAGCATGAGTTTTGAATGTGTGTCCTCGAGCCTTAATTTTTAATGCTTGGACAAGTTTCCTCACTGAAAACTTTATTTTCACCCCAATAGATGAATGTTACCCATATCTATTTATGCTAAAACTAATTAATTATTAATTATCAACCTTTTCCTCATGGTCATAGCACTATGATTGTCAATCATAGCATTTAGATAAATTTTAACCTCTTAGACAAATCAATTATGCCACCTATGTTTGTTGGCCAATTTTCTTCTACCTCTTCTATAAGAAATAACTTTGGGCCCTCACATTTATGACATGACCCCTATCTTTGATCATACTTGAAGCACAAATCTTTTTCTTTCTTTTTCTTCATGTGAGTAGGTGTTAATATTTGAATGGACATCCTTGACCTAATCAAACTCTCGAGTTGAGTTATTGGATTATTTTTCCCCAAAACTGTGCTTCCACTTGATTTCTAATGTCAACGCTGAACCTTTATATTTTCCTTTTATATACGTGCAAGTCTATAAGTTGTAATTAAATTAGGAGGATTAAGCATTTTTACACCAATACAAACTTCTTCTTTTAGTCCACTAAGGAAGCAACTTATTTCTGAGTATTAAATAGACCCCCAAACTTGGTTTGACAAAGAATCAAACTGAGTTTTATATCCTTCAACTGTTGTGTTCTCCTTTAGACTAATTAACACCTCTTTTGTATTATATTAGGTCGACGTTCCAAAACAAATATGAAAAGCATTGATAAATGATTCCTAACTGTTAATTAAACCAAGTAATTCATTTACCCTTAATGTGAAAACTTGCTAAAAATAATTGATGCTGGGGTGGAGTGGTAGGACAACTGAAAATGTGAGTGGCATAGTAAATCCATCCTTCAACATCTTCACCATTAAATTTACTGAAGTGATAAGTGTGTTACGAGGGGAATCAATAAGTCTTTTTCCTTGCACTTTAGTAAGTTAGTCTGATAAGTCTTTAACAATGTCTTTCAAGACTTGCTATTGTGTTCATTTTCTTTGTTGTTAGTCTTCTTGTTGCTACCTCATTCTAGCTACAATCTGAATTAATTGTGATTCTCTTATTCCATTTACCATGGAAATGAGGCTTTGACACCAATTATAACAAATCCAATAATTCTAGTAGAGTTTACTATGTTAAATTGTAAAGTTTGAAGTTTGAAACTGGTATTTTTATTTAATTGAAAGTAATTCTCAAATACAAAGAACTGGATTAAAAGAAAGAAAAATCTTGGTGACCAATTTAAGTTGGTCGACCTCCCAAGTAACTAAGCCCAATTGCTAATGAGAAATCTCATATATTATTGAATGACAAAAACTTCTTTAAATAATCAACTAAACTAAGTTTGAATTTTAAATTGTTGTTGCAACCTAGGAGGACCATATCTTTTGTTTTGGACTAATTTGATATCTTTGAACATTTCTTTATGTGTTGGTTATGCATGTCAACTATGTCGTTACCATGTCGCATGTCACACATCCAACCGCCATTAATTCTTCATCATTGCTTTGCCTAAAACCTAGGTATAAAACCTCATTTTCTTGCACCTTCATACCCTTCTCTTTTCCAATTACATGATCTTTTATTTTCATCGTAAGAGCCACCAAATCATCTGAGACTCATTTCCAATTGATCTTGAAAAACTGATCTTTTGTTAAGATTTGTTTATAGGAAAATATAAAATAAATTTATCTTTGTGATGTTTTTTTAAATAAATTTGTATACTTTTAAAATAAAAAATATAGATAAACATGGTTATTTTATCCTTATATATCTCCTTAATAACACAAAGATAGGGTAGTAAGGCAACCATTCATGGTTCCAATTCATTAGTCTAATCACTCTTTCTTTTTTAAAGTGCATGTCTTTAAGCTTGTGGCTCTAGATCTTAAATAATTATTAAAAGCTAGGAATTCATATATTGACGAACCCACGTAAGTTTTAAGAGTGTTTATAGCCATCTTAAACTTTTTGAAAATTTCATATATACCTATATTTTAGCTTTGAAGTCTAAGAAAATTCCATATACATCCTTGTTTTTTAATCACATCTATCTATGTAAACACGTTATACTAATAAAGTACCCTAAAATTTGGAAAGTACTTTAATTTTGGAGATTTTCTCTAATTATAAGGATGAGGTGGATAGCCCGATTCATGCAATTGGTTAAACAAAGTTTTTACCGGTCCAACTATTTTTAAGAAAAAAGAAAGAAATTGTGTTGATTAAATAATCTCTTCTCCTAGTACTCTCTCTCCCCCCCCCCCCCATAAATCATCTAATTTTCATTTTTATCTTGTCACTTGACGAATCTTAATTGACTACGAATATTTTCATAAATTAGTAAGTTTGAGACTTATACAACAACTCTTTATGCCAAATTTCACTTCTTAATTATTTACGTATCTTACTTGATTCATGATGGATATTTTGGATATTACGTTCTATATCTTCTTTTCTTTAACATAAATATAATTAATTTGTGTTTCATTTTTATAATATAAATGTCATTTTCATTTATAGGTTTTGATTTCATGCTAAAACACATCGGTGTTTGTTATTTTGGATATTTTTTTTCATAACTTTAAATAATCAATCCCATATATTTTAGTCTTATCATATCAATTAAAGAAATCTATCCAAAAATTTCTATTTTTAATCCTTTAATCTTAACCCACCAACCCAAAATCCTTACTCAAGGTCAGATACCACCTAGATCAATAATTTGTTCATGGTTAGAACCCAAAAGATTCCACCTAAAAAAACTTCAAAGGGAAATTAGGATCAAATGAGATAAGGTTTTGAAAACAAATTTCTTTCATGAATTTGGATATAAAAGATAAAGAGATATATGTGTTATGTGAGAGAACAAGATCTGAGATTTGTGTTTTTTTGTCAAACATCTGAAGAAAAAATTAATGAAATTTAGGATCTGCAATCTTTTAGACAAAGATAAAGAAAAGTGGAATAGAAAGAAAAAGAAACTTCTAGTTTAGAATTTATAGTTTTAAAATGCATTAAATTTTTAATTATCTATAAATCTAGTATTCTCTACAAAAAAAAAAAACCAATTCCTTTATCCCAAAATAAAAGGCCATCCAGAAGGAAAAAAATGTACAGAAGAAAGAAATACTTAGAAAAGTGTATTTGTGATTTTGAGTGTTCTTGTCATAACTTATTGGATGTGTTGCGGATAACAACTCTTATTTACATAATTATCCAAGATATTTATAGCTTTTAGTCATATTAGTTTACCTCGTGAAAAGTAGTGTAATGATGAAGAATACCTGAAAAATTAAGTTGTTAGTTGTTATTCATGTTGTGGCATTGATTGTAGTGTTGTGGCATTGATTGCTCTTCAAATCAACACTAATATATGGTTTGAAGGTGTGCAAGTGTGCACTAGTGGGTGGAATGCAATGCCCGCTTTTACTTCTCGAAACCCAAAAAATATATTGAGATATGTTCCAGTAAAGAATATTGGGTCAAGGCTAAAAAATATCACGGTCAGCCTCTCAAGCTCGTGGGGTGTCATGCTAAGGCATTTGGCCATTTAGAACATGATCAAAACAACTAAGATTTTTTTTTCATCCTCCATCAGTAGGTTTCACATAAATTGATTTGAACCGGTTAGAATAACTGGATTAATTGCCATTTTCCTAAGACTGGACCAAACAAGAAAATCTTGTAGTTTTCGTTCAATTTTTAGTAGTGTTTGACATTGTGGTAGCGGTTGATTTTCGGAGTTTTTTTTGTTTGAAAACACTTCCAGAAAACCGGAGAAAACCGACAGAATTATCGACGAAATTTTTCCGTCGTTAATAATTACCGACGAAAATAATTTCGTCTCAAAATCTGTCGGTATATACCAACGACCTAGCTCCGTCGGAGAAACGGTCGGTATATACCGATGGAATATTTTCGTCGGTATATACCGACCGTTTCTCCGACGGAGTATACAGTTTGTCTGGAAAGATGCAACGGCGTGGTGACGTGCAGTTTTTTCAGACGATTTTACCGATGGAATGACCGAGGGATTCAATCTGAGATAGTCATACAGTGACGTGGCACTGTCACCAACGGAATCATCGATGGAATCACCGACGGAATTAATGTGTCGGTGATGGTGATTCCATCGAAAAAAACCATTATATACCCACCCCATCTGCCGACACTCTCTTCCTCTGTTTCTCCTTCTTTTTGTTTCCCATCCCACCTCTCCCCTCCCAAACTGCAGTCAACCACCCATCCCAACTCTCCACTATTCTCAACAAAAGCGCTCAAGTTTTTTATATCTTGTACGTGGTCACAATATCCGTTTCTTGTGGATTTTATCATTTTTTTGTAAGTAAATCTATCCTTTTCAGTTTTAATATTTAAATGTGAATTTTATTGTTTTTTTAGTATATGTATTTTGTTAACGTTTGTACTTGTTTGATTGTTATTTGTCAAAGAAACTTTAAGTATGAACGTATAATTTTGTAGTTGTTATAGTTTGTTTTAGATTTTGTCAAATTATATTTGTTTGTAAATTGTTAAAATTTTGTTTGAATTACACCGAATTAAATGTGTTGTGATGAAATAAATAATTAATAGCTTGTTTAACAAGTCTTTTTAAATTGTTATCAATTCTATTTCGAAGTTGTGATTTCTATAAATTTATATATGTATAAATTTGTATGTATGAACGTTGATAGTTGATAGTTGATAATTGATAACGAATATTTAACATAAATGTTGTTTTAGTTTGTTGGATAATGTCGAGGAAAACCAATATTTTTGTTATGTTTTATAGAGGTTCAATAGAAGTCATGGATGATCGTTCATGGATGTATCGGGACTCACCCCAAGGATTGCGGAGGATGGATTATTGTAACGGTGTCCAGGGTTT
>Ga0307510_10006370_pt1 | contig 14072 bp, 5 predicted proteins | sample 12_EM_MG_FD_207224 | JGI IMG/M metagenome (GOLD analysis project Ga0307510, IMG submission 207224) | Populus trichocarpa ectomycorrhiza microbial communities from riparian zone in the Pacific Northwest, United States - 12_EM | ecosystem: Host-associated > Plants > Roots > Unclassified | place... | reverse complement strand
TCCTTGGTGAATCGGGTTTCCTTTCCTGACACTAAACAACACCCTTTGCTCACTAACAACCCTCATGCTCTTGTGCCTTTCTTGGAGATGGAATACATTGGCAAAGAGAATCTTGACTTCACCAACTTCACTTTTCCTAGGCTGTTTTCAACTCATCTCCCACTCTTGTCACTTCCCAGATCTGTGGAGGACTCTGATTGCAAGCTTGTTTACTTGTGCAGGAATCCTAAGGACACTTTCGTGTCCTTTTGGCACTTCACTAACAAGTTGAGACCCATAGATTGGAGTGCTACTTCACTTGAAGAGACCTTTGATAAATTCTGTAGGGGAGTGAGTTTGTACGGGCCATTTTGGGACCATGTTTTGGGTTATTGGAAGGAGAGCCTGGAAAGGCCTCAGAGGGTATTTTTCATGAAGTACGAGGAAATGAAAAACGAGCCCAGGATTCAATTGAGGAGACTGTCTGAATTCTTGGGGTGTCCATTTTCCCTTGAAGAAGAGAATAGCGGTGTCTTGGATGAAATCTTGGAGTTGTGTAGTTTTGAAAACCTGAGCAATTTAGAAGTGAACAAGATCGGAAAGCTGCATTCCGGACAGGAGCATCAGGTCTTTTTTCGGCGAGGCGAAGTTGGCGATTCCATGAATTATCTCACGGCTGAGATGGTGGGAAAAATTGACATGATCACTGAGCAGAAGTTGCATTGTCATGGTTTAAAGTTCTAGTTCGTTCTGAAGGCCGCACCATCTTCCTTTACTGTTTATCAGCATGCATCTTTTGTTGTTAAGCCGAGGTCAACATCTAGGCCATTTATCATATGTTGCACTATTACTGTCTATCAAAACTGTCAGCAATAATGGCATGGGCATTGTACGCTGCAGTACCGATGAGGGAAGCGGGAGCACCGAGCAGAATATGTCTTTATCAAGGTAGCTTACACGTGATATTCTGGGGTGTTAATATATTTGATTTGTTGATTGCTACGTCACCAAACTTATTAATGTATCCCTAGTGAGGATCCTATCATTGCTCCATGCTTTGTAATCTTGCGTGTTTATAATAAAGGAAAGGAAAGTTTACTCTTTAGGTGATTTTGTCGATTTGTGCTCTATTATTATTATTAATAATATAAAATAATAATAATAATAAAGAAGGAAAGATAAGCCTACTTTTCAGGTGATTTTGTCAATTTGTGCCCTAGCATTATTATTATTATCAAGTATGAAGTGTAAAGCCGGAAGTTGATACGACACCATTTAATGGACAACAATTAACTAATACTCTAAAAGGCGTTGGGAGAGCTACTGTAGCTTTCCCACGTCTTTTATTTTTGTTGTACTGCCTTGCATTAAAAAGGAGGCTAACCCGTTCACTTGGGGGGAACGCAGGCCTAGAACCAGCACAAGGCGACTCCACCGTTTCTAGCATTCCTATTTTTTTTTTTTTTTACATGTTTGTTTTTTTTTTCTCATGATTTACTTTTAAAAAAAAATTATATGTTTTTTTCAAAATTATTTTTGCTTATTTTTTTCTGAACTGGTTGAGAATTTAGCTCTGTTATTTAAAAAAACACTATGAATTGCTACAAAGTTTTCCTATATGATTTTTTTTCTTTTTTTTTATCATTTTTTTTTCAAAATGGTCCTTTTTGTTTTTTTTTTCATATTAATCTGGTTGAAGATTTAGCTTTGTAGTTTTTTTCTTGAAAAAAAACATTATGGATTGCTACAGTATTTCCCCACATGATTTTTTCTTACTACAGTGTTTCCTCATATTTTTTTTATCAATTTTTTCCAAAATTATCTTTGTCGAATTTATTTTTTTCATACTGAGTTGGTTGAAAATTTAGCTTTGTAGTTTTTTTCTTTAAAATATCGTTGATTGCTAAAGTGTTTCCCCACATTATTTTTTTTTGTTATAATTTTTTAAAAAATTTTCTTTATCAATTTTATTATTTTTAATATTGAGTTGGTTGAAAATTACAACTGTAGATTTTCTCACGAAACACTATAGATTGCTACAGTGTTTTCTTGCATAGTTTTTTTTTCCTTTCGTTTTTTTATGATTTTTTCCAAAATTATCTTTTATTGATTTTATTTTTTTAATATTGATTTGGTTGAGAATTACAATTGTATATTTCCTCACATAACACTATAGATTGTTACAGTGTTTCCCTGCATGATTTTTTTCCTTTTGTTTTTTTTATGATTTTTTTTAAAATTATCTTTGTCTATATTATTTTTTTAATATAAAACTGGTTGAGAATTTAGTTTTGTAGTTTATTTTTTCTTGAAAACATTGTGAATTGCAATAATGTTTCTCCGTATAATTTTTTATAAAAAAAATTATGATTTTTTTAACAAATCCATAACAACTCACAAACATGCTATAAATCCACGGCAGCACACGGGCACGGCAACTAGTAGTAATTTATAGTGTGTTTTTTTTATTATTATTTTGAATATTTTTTTATTGTATTTTTTTTAACTTAATCTTTCTACTTTGTAATGAATTTAGAGTTAGTAATTTATTTTTTATATGATTATTGCAGTATAAAAAACTATTTTAGCATTGAGTTAGTATTAAAAAACATCACAGCAATGCAATATTATTTATTATAAAAAATAATTAGTTAAATAAAAAATAATTTCTAAAAAAATTAGTTTACTAAGCTTTTTAGAGTCAATTGCCCCGAGCTCGGCAAGATTACCTTGTATGCCCCGGTTTGAAGGTCTAACGAGATTTTTTTTCTAATAAAACTTAATTATGTGGTAATTGTTTTTTATTAGTTAAAGAAATAATTTTTAGAACAAAATTATTAAATTTTTGAAAGTTTATGGCCAGTTCGTGGGTTTCAAGAGTTTAATTCTTTTTTCTTTTTATTTTTTTAATTTTATCAAATTAAAAATTAAATTTTTTATTTTATTTTATTTTATTTTATTTTTTTAAAAATTATTATATTCATTTTCTTATTTATTTCTTCAAGGCTATTCTATCTAGTTTCGTCTGGTCGCTTGGCACCCTTGGAGGTTGATGTTCTTTTAGTTTCACGGGCTGCGGCTCCGTCAAAGTAAGTAGCTACGAAAGGGAACTGGACGAGAGCCCATTTCTAGAATAATTTATAGATCCAGCTGTCAAAGCCCACAACTCATATCTTCAACTTTACAGCTGAAAAATGCTGCTTTGAGCCCAGTCAACAGTGCACTCCGGCCAGGCAGTTTCTGTAATTGTCAGCAGCCAACTAATGGGCTGCCGCCCACTATTTTCTTGGGTCCTCGTGAGCTTGCTGGGTCAAAATATGTCTACCCTCCCCAGTCCCCTCATTTTTTGCCACCCTTCCCGTGGTAGAGTTTGATTTGAAGACAGGATAAATGAGACGTGATAGCGGAGGCAAGATAATTAGTGTGTTTGGAATTACGAGAAAAATATTTTTTAAATTTTAAAAAAAAAATCTTAAAAAAATATATTTTTTTTATTTTTAATATTTAAATACATTAAAGCAACTTTAAACAACACGAGAAAAATTGCCGTCATTAAAAAAAAATTTTAATTTTTTTTGTTAAATTTTTTTTTTATGTTTTTGATATTTTCAATGAGATGATTTGAAAAATAATTTTTTAAAAATAAAAAAATATCATTTTGATATATTTCGGCATAAAAAATAATTTAAAAAACAACCACAACCACATTTCCAAACAGACCCTTAAAAGGGCTAATGCGCAGACCTGTAAACATAGTTTTTAGACCCGGCCCGGTCCAAGCCCTGGGTTCCGGATTTTGATGGGGTCACCGGGTTGCCCGAGCTAATTTTTTTTTAAAAAAGCAAAACGACGTCGTTTTAATAAAAAAAATACAAAAATCAACGGCTTACAACCGAGTTTTTAACCGGGTCAACCGGGCCGCTAGGTCACACCAGGTTTTTCTTTACCTGTTTTTTTCCAACCCGGTCCAGTTCTAGCCCCGGATTGGCCGGGTCCCGCACGACTCGCGGGGCTGATTTTATACCTATGAGAAAGGTCAAGCATGGGCCCATTTCTTTGAAATGTAACGAGGTTATCCGCCCTGATGTTTTTTGAAAAATAAATAAGCGAGGGGATATTTTAAAGGATTAGAAAGGATAGAAAGGAAAATAAATAAGTGAGGGGATATTTTAATCGCTATTCCTACTCTGACAAAAGCCTATCGTGTTGTCTCCCCACCTAAACTCTTTGCCCCACCATCAGAATGAAGGATGCAGCTCAACGTGTAAATCATGGTCCCTTCTCCGCTAGGCAGTCCACATCAACCCGTTATTCTACGCTTAAATGCTAATGTACTGAAAGCCAGGGCCGTATCCCGTGTGATCATATCAATTTTTCATTAATTCAATACAAGGCGATCACGTACATGGTGAAATTCATTAATTCACGCAGCAAACTATACATTAAATGACCATAACCACACATGTCGTGACAGTGGTGCACTTGAGACCGTTTGGTTGTGCGTTCAACCTTTTTACTGTGCCCAATTTGATTAATAAAAAATTAAAAAAAATTGATGGCAGGTCCCTGAATACCCACCTCTCAACTAACAAATCTAACATGATTTTAGAAGGATCTTAAAAGGACCTAGCACATTTAATTTCAGTAATTTATCATGACTCGAGTGGCTTTTGTGCCGGGCAAAGCAATATTCAAGGGGGGAAATTGAAAGTTAGTTTGAGCATGGTTTTAGATTCTGCTAGTCAGTTTAGTTTTTCTTTAATATAAAGAAAATATTCAGGAATTATTAATATATTTTAAAATAAAAAAGTAATCATGTACTTAGAATATATTGAATATTGGATAATATTTTTTAAAAATATTAATACACCAGCATATCCAGGAATATTGTTCTTAAATATCAAGAAGTGACATGTTGAATCAATTACACGTTTATTCCTGTGTAGTTTATGAATCAATAAAAATAAATTGAAATTTATAATATTTTCAGAAGCAATTCTAACCGTATTAATTTAACCGACCCTACACTGGGTACGAGTTTCAGAACCGAGGAACAGTAGTTTTGTGTTTTGTGTTGAGAAGGGAGGTGAAATTTCCCACGGAAACAAACATAGGGACACAGCCGTCGAATAAAACGTCCTTCAAGATCCGAATTTGGCGCCCATCACTGCTCCGCCAGCTGTCACAACACCAACTTGTTCTCTCTCTCTTTCATTTTCACCATCGATCCCTGCATTTCTCTTGCTGCTATAGATTGGTGGAGCTAGCCAGCCTAGGCTGGGACTACGACTAGGAGCTGGTTCTTTCTGCAGCCGGAGAAGGCAGTTGTGATATATCAAGTAGCCACTCACTGCGCTGGCAGGGACCGTTCTTCATTTAATGTGTGGGGACTAAAACGGAAAAGGAAGGCAGGATCGTGGCCTACTTGTCGTTTCATTTTATCCGTGAGGCCGTTTTCATGCAGAGACGTGTACATGGGGTCGATGGTCCTTCTCCGTCGATCTCTTTGGATTCTTGACATCCTCGAGGGCAACATGACAACACATAAAACCATGATTCTTTGCTCTATTCCACTTACTTCTCAACTTTCGTTTTATCCATGCCCCCAACAACCATCAACAGCCACTGCTAGTATACAAATCTTGGAAATTTTCAAAATTCTAAAAATGAAGAAGACAACAGTATCATAAAATACACTGCAAAAAACACAGATTAACCATTGTGCGTCTATGATGCTGCACGAGAACTAAATTACTCTGTTAATATGATAACTATCAACTCGATCAATATATCATTCACTACATCAATTTCACATATTAATATATTCATCGATATTACAAGGCTGCAGGATCCGCACTCGTGATCATGATATGATTTACTCGAATATACGATGAAAAACAATTGCAGGGAAGAAATGGGCAAATACGTGGTCGTCCTTAGAAAGAGTGTCCAGAAATGCCCACTTTTTTTATAGATCTCCGAGGAGAAGGTGCCCGGCCCGCGAAAGGGATCGGTAGCGAGATCCTTAAAAAGAAAAAGATAAAACAAAAGGAACGAGAGACAGTAGATGAGCAAGCAGCAACCCCACTCGAGCCGCTTTATCTTTTCCTACGTGGGTAATAAACTGTGGCAAACCAGAATGACCTTTCGGGTCTTGGAAAAGACATGTATTAATTAATTAATAATAATAATAATAATAAATAAATATAATAATACCAAAAGCTAAAAGGGGAAAGAAATATAATTACACGCACGTGTAAGGTGCGTCACTGCCATGCTGGTTCCACATGTAACTCTGCTCGCGGGGTCGGCCGCATGTCACGTGCATGTCTGTGATTCACAATAATATTTGATAATACATTGAAAAACTATACAGTAATATTAATTATTTTTAAAAAATTCAAAAGTTATAAATATTCCTCGAACTAACTAGATAAGAAGTTTATATTTTTTATTTATTTATATTTTAATTCTTAAAGCATTTATCATACAAAAATAAAAATAAATATTGTTGTTTTAAAAATTTAAAATTCATTCTTTTATTTATTGCAATCATTTACTGAAAAATTACTGACTTTATCATAAAAAACAATAAAATAAAGGATTTTTATTTAAATATAAAATTTATTTTGTATTTAAAATTGGATCATTATTCTTTTAATTGTTACTTTTAAAATTCATTTTGTATTATTTTTTTCTTCAATTTTATCCTTTAACATTTAATTGCTTGAGAATTGAACTTTTTGGTTTTTTCAGATTAGGTGATATAGGTCTAATAACTTAAGTCACTAGTTTGTTTTAAAAAAAATTTATAATATTTTTTATTTTTTATCGGGTTATTCAAATCTTATAATAAAAATTACTTTTGACAAAATATTTTAAATCAGCTTGTCTTAATTATGGAAATCATAATTTTATCGTGATCAATTTAAATCGTTATCTTAATTCATTTCAACAACTAAATATTATTTTTTATATATATAAAAATAATAATAATCCGGCTCCGTGATGAAGGATAGTAATATAACTAAGAAGATTTTTATTTTGTGAACGAGAGAATAACTTTTACCTGCCATGTAAAGTCCAGTCGTAGCCATTAGTACTGGACAATACTGGAATTGCATTTTTTATTTTATTTTATTTGAACTTGCAGTTGGTTACTAGTGAAATAGTGTTAGAAAGGGAAAAAAAAAAGGTAATTTGACCACGCAGTTGGATGCCATCATTATTATGCTAGTGAATTGAATATAGCTTAAGTAGCTCATCAATCAATGTTGAACTAAACTTGAAGTCTCTATTTCGGAAAGGAGAAAATGCCCACAAAACAAGTCACCCCAACACCCAGATTTTTATATCATCCCTTGTGGTAAGAAGTGAGGACACTTTTTATCCAAGTTTTCGGTCATACGGTCATGATTTTAGCCACTCAGTATCCGTGTCATGTAGGTGTTGAGGCTGCAAAAGGGAAAAAACGTAAAAAACTACAGCATGCATCGATTCCTGATGAAAGAGGTAACAAGAAGGCGGAGTTTTTGTATATGGTCATCATTCGAGCCCCGAAAATTACATCAGGTTAGTCAGGGGGAGACTACTTTCCTCTCTGTCCGATAGGCTAAACTCTGGCTCGTGGCTCACCTCAAGGATCGATCTCTGCCGAGGGAAGGTTATAGTTGATCGCCCTCTGTAAAATGGGACTGTGACATTCTAAAAAAAAGATAACTTGATCCCCGAAAGAAGGGCAGAAAAAAAAATCAGATTATATAGCTATGGAGAGGAATTAGAAATCCAGTATCGAGGACAACTATTCTTAATATGCTAAACAGAGAACAATCAAGAAAGAAGAGGACAAATCTTTTGTTTCCTTAACTATGTTTCGACTTCCCAAGTAACCACTTTGATGAATACTTCAAGGAATCAGCAACTATTCTGCGATTCAGCCAGCTAGGAAGAAACATTTTTTTTTAAAAAAAATAAAACAATGTTCGCCATGCCATTGAGTAATCGGATATTTGTCGTTGTTTTTAATTTCGTGCTGTTTTTAATTAAAATGAAAATAATGTAGTTCCACCCAAAGGATTAGGAGAATTACAAAATGGATTGAAGAAATTAATTACGACAAAAAAACCAAGTGTTGGGTATTTTCAATAGTTTGCTGTTAAAACTTACAACGAGCTGGAGGATCATGTGCCCTGTTTTGCACTTCTTTTTATAGTTTTCTAACCTTTAACTAGCTATCCTAACAAAAGACACTGTACAAAACTAGAAAGATTGATGATCTAATATATTGGCACTTGACAGGGAACCTGGAAATTAACAAGCAGTGATTTCCAAGACCGGTTCCCTCTTTGTGCACCTACCTACACCTAGCTAGGCAATTCTCACCATATCTATGCTAAAAAAATGGCTGATTTGGACGCCACTCCTTGAATGGGGGCTGCATCAACGCATGGCTGGATGTCCATTAAAATGGGAAACAAATCCTAATGGTCAATGGCAGAGATAAAGTCCGGGACATCAGTTTTGTGCTTCGTTTGCTCTTACCTCTTTCGAGTGCGAGCTCATTGTAAGATCTTATTTCATGATAAAGAACTCCTTCCAGGGAACCCAGCTGCCACAGATTTTTGTTGTGTTTGTGTGCGGGGCTTTATTCCCAGTGCCCATCGCATAGATGGAGCACCCACGATGCTTAAGTCACTCCATGGCACGTTATTTTGGTGGAGGACACCATCTTTAATTTCTCAAACAACTCCAACATCTATGGAAAATTCAGGTGGCCTTTCTCGGGAACGAGGAGGCAAAAGTTGTGGTCTACGTTTTGATGGTAGTTCCATAGTGATAATCTATTTACATGGTTGATGTGATATGCAGAGGGAGTTCAGTATATTCAACGTTAAGTACTCATGCAAAAGTTAAACGATTAAGATAATAATTGTATCTTATTTTTTATATGTAGATTATCAATCTTCAAACACTTATACTCGGCTATAGACTTACTTAATTTTGTGTTAATTTGAAATTGGATTCGAATATCAGAGCATTATTTCAATAGAAAAATTTAAATTGTTAGGTAAGTTTTGATATTCCAATAAACATTTAAGAAAAAAAGTTTTTTGAATTTAATCAAAACCTGTAAAAGCTTACCATTGTTTAATTTTATGCTGGATTTTTTTATTTAATAAGGGAAAATAAGTACGAGTGAATTTTAACTTGATAGAAGAACTCTCTCGTATTATATTAAAAAAACATTCTCACTTCAGAAAAATTAAATTGTTAGACAAACAAAATGATTTTATATTGATTCTATAACATGAGATTTATTCATAATGCTGGATTTTTCTTTAAGAGTACATTTCTCCTAGTCAAGTCCCTGACTGTTTATTTTTATTCACATATAGACATTAGCTGCTTGGGTTTATAGAGTGCTTTTTTTAGAAGATGATTGATCATCCATCTCATCAAGATAATTGAGGTGTCAATTTATTCTAGGACATCAAATTCAATTTTAATTCGATTTCTTCGAATAATGTCGAGTGTTTTTATCGAGTAATTAATATATAATGCGGTGTTTATAGTACCTAAACTCTGAAGCTTGATACGTGAAATTAAACTGGAAGTAGCTAGTGCTCTAACAACCCACGATCAAGTATATCTGCCTTGAAGTATGTATGATCTAGAGGATGTATCCAATTAGTTCATTCAGTCTATATATAATATTGCTAGCAATATGCTAATTAATTGATATATACTTATATGTTATCGTATTGTTTATTTTTTTTATTTTTTTCTATTTCAACTGTTATTTTTTTAATATATACTAACGATATGTTTCTACCGGTGTTTATCAATAAAATTAGTAATAGAAAAATCCGATTGATAAATATTACTGTAATATATTAAAAAAAAACTGTCAATTTTTCTTTTTGCATTCGGAAGTAATTGGTACAAAGCAAATCTGCACGGGCATTTCCCACAATGATATACTAGCTAGGACCATCCAGGAAGTGCCGAAATGGGAAATTGGAGGAGGAGTGGTGCCCCATTAAAATCCATGCGAAGCCCTAAATCAGTAAATTAAGGGCAGAGAGCCAGAGAGGTGGTGGGGGTGGGAGAGGGGTGGAGCAGCAGATGGGGTCACGTGCAAGGGACATATCCCGGCATGCACCGTAGGACACGCGTGTGTGCGCGCGCACCAAATTTTGACCTAGACCGCAGAGCAAGCACCCAGTTTGCTGGCAATTTGCACATACCATGTTGGAGGTTTCCTCCTCCTTTTTTCACTGCTTGCTAATTTGTCTTCTTCTTCTTCTTCTAGTTTTTCTTAATAAAAAAATGTACATTCTAACTCGAGATTATGAACCAGAATGGGAGCAATATATCTACTTACTGACTCGATCAACTGATCAAGTCTGCAAAAAGTATATTTATCACCAAACCAAAATATTTTATCATTTGAGATCGAGACGACATGTCATGTCATCATAAATAAACGCCAAACTTTGGTGGCTGCTTTTTCATCGTGGACTTGCGGTGATCTGGAGAACGCATTCTGATTTTATGGTCAGCGTTTGATCTTTGAAACTTAAAACTACATTGAAATTCTCGAGTAAATGTAATATTTTGGTAATGTTTTCCAAACACAGAAGTCACTTTCAAATAATTTTTTATTTAGCCATGATATTATCTAACGCAAGTTGTAGATTCTGGTCTCGGTTGGATTTAATCCTTAAATAACTAAATTTCATCCAAAAAAAAATTAAATTAATTTTTTTTAATTAATGTAAATGTTCGGGTCAGCTTGTGCGTACCTCAACTAATTTCACGGGCCCTGAAGTTTGTGAGACTCAAACTAGTGAGAGTAAATTTAAAATTTAACTAGTTGAGTAACACCCCCAACAAACTTAAAAAATTAAATTAACTTGATTTTATGGGTCATTTTCTATGAAATCTTTTTCTTAAAAAAGAAGGTGCATTAAATCTAGTTTAGATTAAACAGTGGAGAACTAGTAATTATGATGACCTAAACATAGGCACTTTTTTTAGCGCACGCACTTAATCTATAAGGTTTTGCTCTGTATACTTGGGTGGTTTGGTAAATAAGAAAATATAAATTAATACTTGTTAATTAAAGCGAAAAAATTGATTTAATCTACCATTTTACACCCAATTATTCAAAACAGAGCATGTGTTAATTTGTTAAATTATATTATGTATTTTAAAAATTATCTCAATTTGTCTCAGTATTTATATTTTTAAAATTATCTTACTTTGTCTCAAAAGCTAACTTCTATCGAATTGCTCAATTAAATAGATATGTCATAAACCAAAAAAAACTCTACATGGGATGAAAACCGGACCTACATGCTAGATCATGAATGATTTCATATGATACGCTAATGTAAAAGAAAAAAAAAAAAAAAAACCTCTCACCTAAGCTTTAAGTTGCTCGCTAGAGTAACACCTAATCTAAGTAAGTGAATGTATGATATTATTACATTGTTTTTCAGTTAAAAATAAATTAAAATAATAATTTTGTTATTTTTTTATTAATATATTAAAATCACTGTATTTATACTCATAAACAAATTAATTTAATTCTTTTTAAAATAATTTTATTTTGAAAAGTAGGTTAAAATGGGAAAGCAAGTACTCCTGTATCATATCCATCTAATCAAACAATTAGACAACAATTAATTGTTAAGTTCAACCGAGCCAATTTTGCAAACACATTAAAAAAAATTATTGATACAAAATTAATTTAAATAATCGAGATAAATATAAAGACAAAATGACAGGTTCAAAAAAAAAACATGGAATATCTAAACAAACGTGCGACTTTTCTCAAGAACGATGCTAAACATTAAAAAAAAAAAGGAGTATATATTAGCTGTTAAATCAGTGAAATCACAACTGGGTTTGACATTAGAATGAGGATTTAATAGATAACAATTTCCTTGAAATTTTCTTCGTATTGTTTTTTTATCATTTTTTTTTTCAATCCCTTCTATTTCAGAGGGGATTGAAATTTGAAAGGGGGTCGTGGAATTGGAGCTGGAGTGGGGACATTGCGAGGAAAAGACACGAGACATGGGTGCTGCACAGTCATGACCCATGAGCCAGGCTAGGGTTGAATATTACTACTTAATGTAACCTTGGACCCGTTTCCTCGCATGATGTCTACTATTGGATGATCAAGCAAGAGCGGGGACCCTCCGGCCCCCGTTTGGACAGACTTCGCGGCCGCCTGTTCATATTTGTGTCGTAATGTCCCATAAAGTCACGATACAGAAAGGCATGACATGCGCCCTCCTTTGATTTCCATATCCAACTAACATATACACGTATTTATTTCTTAATTAATAAGCAAGCTCATTGGATTGTCTTCAATATTCCTCTTCGTGTCTTCCATGGACAGATGCTTGAAGCTGCATGGTCGAGGTGACCGGTTCCCGCGCCGGTAAAATTAATGTAATTGCACCGGTTTCCCGCTCGTGTTTTTTCGAGGAAAAGAACAGGCGATCGTCCACCAAAGGGAGGCAACGAGTCCCAACAACCGCATTTGGTCCATCTTCTTTTGAATGTTTCGTGCATTGGTTGTTGAAAGTACTCATTGCCCAAGTTTAGGAGCAGCAAATATATATTTAATTAACTCGGGCAATTTGTGTCCCTCGCTTTTCATCTTCCCTTTCATGCCAAGGATGCCTCTAGGCTTGAAAGGTGGTTAGACAAGGGCTTGTACACAACCACCTTGTCTACCTGGCCAGGGTGTCGATTTTCTTTTTTCTTTTTTTTTTATTCAACGTCTATCATTCAAAGCCAAGTTGTTGGGTTATGTTGTGTGTATACACCTCAATATATAAAAGGATTTTAATCTTACCTCAAGACAATTAATATTGAGAAGAATAAATTAAATAAGAACATTATTATCATCACAAGAACGCGAAATTATTACTAACTAAGCTCCAAGTTTCAAGTGCAAATTAAGAAGTCATTTATGTCCATGAAGAAACGATTGGTTTTCCAAACTTTGATCAATAAATAAAAAATACAGATTGCCTACAAAAATCTTGATCGCGTGCAAATCCTGAAGCATGCCTACTTAAAAACCTAAATGTTTCGTCTACAAGATTGGTTCAAGTACTCTAATCGAGTTCTTTGAACAATTCTTGCTGGCGGTGATGATTTGGGCGGGCGCCCTTGTCGTTGCTATCTCTTCCTTGAATATCCCTTTCTCCGATGACTTCTCTTGAGTAGACTGCAGCATCCTTCAGGCCATGTTCTTATTGACACGTCATCTTATGATTTAAAAGTTGTTTAGTAGTCAAGATCATGAAGTGCAATACACTCTAAACCCAACAATGGAAAATGTCCCGCTAAAAACCAACCTGGAAAAGTAACCTGCTCTGGAGTCTGGAGTCTTCCATGCGAAGCAGTCTGCTCTGGATTGACTCCTGAGTGTAGTCTACTCTGGCGCGTGGTTCGCCTGGACTTCACTTTGGGTTGCAGACTTGCCGTTCTGTCAAATACACTGTGATTAACCATACGATCACTAATCTACCATATTTACCTCATTAACCTTGCTTTCCAGATTTATTCTAGGTATAAGAATTCCGGGAATTTACGTGCCAGCACTAGTCATATTTCGAGGCTGTTTTCTAAAAAAAGAAAAAGAAGAAAGAAAACAAGGATCTTGCTAACACATGCTATTAGAGCATACGTTAAGAGTTGTTTAATATTACAATTTAACATTCACTTTTCTTTTTAGTTATAAAATTTATCGTTGACACTTTAAAATATTACTATATATATAAAACAACATCTATTTAATGTTTCTATATAATCGATATTATTTATTTTTATTCAGATATTTAAATTTCATTCCTTTTTATTAATCTACAGTAAATAATATTGCAATACACATATTTAAATAGTGTTTAGTAGAGGTCTCAAGGACACTCATTAACTCCTGCCTTATACATACAAGAAAGGTAATGGGGGAAGCGTAGTCAAATATAAACTAAACTTTTTTGAGAGAGATTATAAAAGCAAACTTATAGGTTATTTAAATGGATGCTAAGACCTGTTTTATTAAAATG
>Ga0307510_10006368_pt1 | contig 14077 bp, 9 predicted proteins | sample 12_EM_MG_FD_207224 | JGI IMG/M metagenome (GOLD analysis project Ga0307510, IMG submission 207224) | Populus trichocarpa ectomycorrhiza microbial communities from riparian zone in the Pacific Northwest, United States - 12_EM | ecosystem: Host-associated > Plants > Roots > Unclassified | place... | reverse complement strand
GGCTACCCACAGCAAAAAATGCGCGATGCTCTTAAATTGTGACACGACTCATATCTCTCGAGTCCACTAACAACCCATCATAATGGAACTGTTAACGCGGTAGCCTGGGACTGGCATTGTAGTGGTTGTCATTGCAACCTTGCAGCCTCTCTGGTCACCCCCAAGCACTTTGCAGTTCACAATACTACTACCCTGCAGTCAAAGTATGCTCTTGGGTGGGTCCTACATGGTATCCGGGTAGGGCCCAGGGAGGCAGTCACTCAGACATCCCGTAAATATCCTGAGAACAGCTTCTTGTCGGATTGATCATCACAACTCATACAGTGTTGTGAAGGCATTCTTATACATCTTACTTAACTAGGAAGCCTATAACTACACTGCAGTACCATGCTGTACAGTGCCATCATGCCATGGGAATGGTAGGGCCGGTGCAGGGTGTTAGGAATATCTCCGCAAACTTACAGGAAGTTTAGACAACTACTGCTCCTGCCATAGCCCATTTCATGGCAGAAGAAGTGAGCCCCATGATAGTCGCCTAACTTTCCCCTAAGCATTCAGATCACTTTCTCTCTCAAAGTTGGGTAACTGGGGTTCCGCAGTATGGTAACTGGATTTCTAACTTAGCGTGATCATGTTCCCAAGGTAGGGTAATGATGTTCCCAAGGGAGGGTAACTTCATCACTTCCGGCCTTTATTGCAATCAGGAATCTGCGTGATCATATATAATGTTGCTCTTGTGATCCATGCAAAGTTTACTATGTTGCCTTAGTCTAGGCTCTCATGATGTATAAAGGTTTCCCTCCCTAGCAGGATAACTTTGGCCTATCTGGGTTACCCTGTCTAACCGGTTGTCGCCAAGTCACTTTGTAGCCACCGGTATCATACCAACTCATGCTGACCTGTAATATACCGAGTATACTGGTCTAGTCTCACTTTGGTTACCTCTTGGTGTACCACATGGGCTTGAGTCTAGTTCACATCAGCAAACAGGTTTTACCTCATGTATATCATATTTTGATTTCTGGAGCAGGTGGCAATACCTGGGAGCCCTATACCTCTGATACCTCATAGGACATTGGGTATTGATTGCGACCCTTGGGGCCAGCCTGGGACAACCATAGTTTACACATAATTCCGGGCCGTACAACTTGGGTCATGCTATAGATAGTAAATTCATAGAGTATTACACGAAGCATATATTTCAGGTGTAATACATGAGTGGTCTGGCACCTTCTGGAGTCACACCCAGTCTACGGTAAGACTACTTGTCTCCATCAGTTTTGCCGGTATCGATCTGCTACTCCCGAGTTGTTCGGTTGTGGACAGTGGCCCCCAGGAGTCCTCTGGGGCACTTTGTACCTCTAAAGGGCCACATGTGTGGGATTACAATAGTGCCGAGATTTTTAGCCTTTATATAAATCACATTGTGCGGTTGCACTTTGACCTTTTTACAGGGTAGCTGCCATACAAGTTAGACAAAGAGGCAGAAAGGATCGAAGAGGGCACTTGGAGCCTCAATTGGGACTTTGTGAGGGTCAAATGGGACTCTGGGAGGCAAACATAAATTGTTAGTGGTGCTGAGATTGTGAAACACAGCTCCCATTCCCCAATACATTTGGGCTAGTGAAAGGTCCCTTCTACAAATTCTTTCACCCTTGGTTTCTTGCTTAAGGGCAAATAAGAGTCGCCTATTGGATATCATGGGCTATATACCTCCAATCAAGGTGGGAATACTACCCTTGGATTCCCCTAAATGAGACCAGTCATTTGAGCCGTTAAACGTCCCATTTGGACTATTTCCCAGATCACTTCATATACTTTCACACTTGGGCTGATTTTTGAACCTCTGTCTATCTCATTTGTTTACTTGGGCTACAGGCATCGTATCGCCGTGTGGATACCTTGGTTGGATTCACCTCATCGAGAGCATTCATTTGAGTAGTTAAACGTCCCATTTGCACTATTTTCAACATCAATGCTTTATACTTTTACACTTGGGCAGATTTTTGAACCACTGCCTATCTCAGGTATTTCCTTAGGCTACAGGCATCCAATTGGCAACTTGATATCTGGGTTAGATTCCCCCTATCGTGAGCATTCACCTTAGTTGTTAACCATCCCATTTCCACCATTTTCAAGGTACATTCTTTATACTTTTCTACTTGAGTGGACTATTGAACTACTGACTATGTTATATGGTGACTTAGGCTACGGGCATCGAATTGGCATGCTGATACCTGGGTTAGATTCCCCTCATGTAGACCGTTGATTTGAGTTGTTAAATGTCGCATTTCCACCATTTTCATAGTAAATGCCTTACACTTTGACACTAGGGTGGATTTTTGAACCACTGAGTATCTCATCTGTTTACTTAGACTACAGGCATCAGTTTGGCATGTGGATACCTGGATTGGATTCCCCTCATTGGCCGCATTCATTTGGGTTGCTAAAAAATAACTCATTTGCACCATTTTCAAGGTCCATTGTTTACACTTGAACACTCAGGGGTACGTTTGAACCACTGACTATCTCTTATGTTTACTTAGGCTACAGGCGTCAGATCGGCAAGTGGATACCTGGGTCCGATACCCCTCATTCAGAGAGTTCATTTGAGATGTAAACCTTCCATTTGGACAATGTGCAAGCTCAATTGTTTACACTTATACATCAGGGCATTTTTGAACCTCTCCTTATTTTATATCCTTGCTTATGCTACAGGCATGCAATTCACGACCAGATACCTGGGTTAGATTCTACGGCTTGAGAGCATTCATTTCAGCATTTGAATGTTCCATTAGCACCATTTCTAGGCCTTCTGGCATCTATCCTTCATGTTCTAGTAAGAGTTGTAGCTTTGTTTACTCGTAGCTGAATATACAAAAAAAGTGAATATAAAATTATGGTATAATACTAGCCTGATTAGGTCCTTGGATACTAGATAGTGACATGAAACCTGTGTTACTAGGCTATTCTCTAGGTCAAAACAAGTGAGCTAAAGCCTGTTTGAGACTCCAGGAGGCCTGCTGGAATTTTTCCGGTATCCTTCCCTGATGTATTCAGTCCCCCTGGGGAAGAGGAACTTACCTCAATCGGCCCTGAGGGCTTCCTGGCATCTCAAATGAGACTCTGTGCATCGTGCTTACCTTGTACTACCCCGGCTTCTCAGCACTCCTAATCTTGTACAATGTTCCTGGTAAATTCCGAGTTTCTTGTATTATCGTTACTCCATACATCAACTGGAGTTTCATAATTTTGCCCCTCATACCCCTTATGCTTCATCAGGTATGGGGGTCAAATGATAACTTTTGCTAATACATTGTACCTACTTATCTGTACGGTCGTGACAGTCCAACCTTTGGGCAGGGGTGGATTAGGAATCACGTAGGGCTTTCGGGCGGTGGGGGCTAGATCTCGCTAGAAGATGTGATGGATCTTTTACTGGTTGGTATATTGAGATCACTTTCTTTATACTTTCTTCATGTTCTTTCACCTTTGCAACCTTCTAAGTGTCCACTTCCCAAGCTTGAAGTTTAAAATCACTCACAAACCCCAGTAGTGGAATCTCTGTTTCCAATCAGGGCAGGTGAATGTCATATTTCTCATTCCACAGTGATTGCCTATACGCTAGAGTGGTTTCTTGGAGGTCATAGTTCTTTGTACGTCAAACATATAACTATTCTTACGAATAACATTTTTGGATTCCACCTCCTTCGGTTAAACAACCCCAACAGATTTGGCCAAGCACATCAGTCACATGATGCTCTCTTATTGGTTCTTCACACTACCGCCTATTGTGATTCTTATTTCAGTATCTTGATTTTGCTGAGGATACTGGTTATCTATTTTGGAGGATAAAAGGTAACTGAAACACCATTTTGCATGAAGCGTATAATTTACCTGCATAACAATAAAATAAAAACAGGGTATTACTTTCACTACTCCTCCTATCCCTCCCTGTCCTACTTCTCCCATTCCAATTAATACACCCACTACTCCTCTCATTAATCCACCCACTACTCCTCTATTACTCCTCCTATTACTCCTTTCACTATTCTGCCTCATACTTCATCTTATATATTGAACTAGAGGACTGTCAGGCTCTGTTTTGGCACGGCAATTGACACAAGATCATCATTGGGGAATAGAAGCCAGGACTGGCTCATTTGATAATGGTATCTGCCATTTGTAAGTTCCTCTCGTGTGGGCAGCCTTCGTGGGACCAACTAGTTATCTACGCAATTCGCTGGTACCACCATCATAATAAAGACTTGCTTTAGAGTCTGGGGCAGTACTTAAAGGATCTCACTGACTCAATTGGCATTGCCCTCATTGGTTGAGGCCATCATAATTTGGGAGATAACTAATGTGTACTTGTTCGCTACATGTATTACAGTTAGGCAATCGAAGGATTCCTGTGTTCAGCACTGGGGCTGGCGGTAAATGCCGATCATCCAGGAATCTGCTGCCTGGCCGCAACTGTTTTTGACTTGGTTGCAAGATGCCCAGGTGTCGTAGAATCCCGGGCCTTATGTGAATCCCCAAGCATGAGATCCAATCTAAGATCTTGTGGATAGTCCTGCTTCACTATCCGGTCGGCCTGAAATCTCCCCCTGTTCCTCAGCCACTCCTCTGTCTATGCCTCAAAGAATTACCCAGCCAATAATCTCAGCAACCAGTGTTGACTAAGCGATTCAAATAGGTGATATTCCTTCTCCTTAGCTCTAATATCACCATGATTAGCAAGTCGGCATGGAATCCATCGAGTCTGACTTGCTGAACTGTAGCCCTTGTTATCTGGTGTTGGGTGCACATAGAGCATCATTTGTGTTGCGAAAGACTGAGCAGCCCTCGCAATGTCACCAAATTTATACTTAGCAGATGTAATGCTGATTTGCATGTTCCGCTGACAAACATATTCGATAAATTCAGATTAATAGTCCTATGCGATATTGGCTGGAATTTTCTTTAAACATGTTTGTGCAAGTGGCCAAAGGCCTATAAACGTAGTATAAAGGTTTTCACCATGCAGCAAATGAGGATTATTCTTGTCACACCTGTTTTTCCAGTAGAAAATGGTAATGAGTATCATAGTTCATATCATGAGTTAAGGGGGGGCTTACGTGAATGCTGCATACATTTCGTCTCATTTCCAGTTATTTATATAAGTTACATCAGAATTGCTTTCTTTTACCCATTACTAAGAGGTATTAACCTTTTTTGAGGATAAGGCAAGAATGACAAACCATGTATGTCATGCCTGACGCCAGCGGGAGTCACACAGATTGTCATACGTCAAGATGACAAGGTCTTCTTTATTCATAGCCCTAACACGGAACAGTTGCTGTGCATTCACAGAACGACCACGCTTCCTTTCATCAAAGTAATAACAGCATTTGTTGTTTGCACGTTAAATACGAGGCTGAGGATTGACAAGTCTTCTGATCAGGAGGAATAAACGAAATGTGAATTTTCCTATTCAATATTAGCCCACATGAGGAGGAACCTATGGATCAAGTTACATACCAGAACCCAGGTGTCTGGATACACTATAATCAAGTTTAACATCAGTCTTTCTCCCTGTGCTTTACCCTATTGCTTGATTTTTGCCTACTCTAAAAGCCGTTCAATACAGCTGTACTCTTTCCTTAATATAAACCTCATTTGTACTGGAGGTAGTGGCCCTGCACGTTGTTCTTTGACAAATCTTTTCAGTTGTTCCCTCTTCACTATCCCCGTAAGTTTAGATTAGAAGAGTTCTGTACCTGCTGCTAGGCACCAGTATTGGGGGTCAATATCATACTGTGATTCAGGAACACCTACCGGGAACTCTGTGACTCTGACAGCAGAACTATTTCCTCATACTTCTTCAAAAAATATCTCCATCTTCCCCCGGCTTCAGGGGGGGTGAGAAAGGTAACTGAAATGTTTATACATTGTGCTGAGCAGAATGCAATCGGCATCGGTGCTATTTGATGTGACTTAGAGATTCTAGAGGGCAAGAAGTGTAATACAACAGAGGCACTAGGAACAAAGAAATTCAACATAATGGTGTATAGGAAAAAAGGAACTTGATCAAATAGTGTATGGGGGGGACAGGATTGGAATTGAGAAGGAATTGAGATTGTCGTACAATGGGCAATAAGAGGCCAGATCTAACATTCAGATTGTTGAGCACTTATGCAACAGGCAATAACAGTAGCCTCCTGTATTATGTAGTCTCGTGTTTCCACACAAAGGGTTAGAAATGTACCATCTCTGCAGAAAGTAAGAACAGTGGATTGAAATGTCTTGATAGAACTAGCTGAATAGTGCTATGTCAGGCAACACATTGCTGCGACAATTGTAATAGCTGCCGGGTTCTTTGAGCGTAGGCCCATGTAGAGGAGGAGTGTATATAGAGAGAGAAAGAATAATCATATTGCAACTTAAGTATAGAAAAGTACTTAGATAGTTGTGTAAATATCCTATCTCTTTGTCAGAACCAAGCTCCTTATATAGGCATCTTCCCAGAACCAGAACCCTGATGACTGATCACCTTGCATCATGTGACACCTATTACTCATAGTGAGTTATTGTCTGAAATCCATCAGCTGACTCTCATGAGTCAACTGTGCACATCCTTTAACCAATTAAAACCCCTAAAAGAATTGATGTGCTCAAATGAGTCACATGCGTAAAACACATGACTCATAATCTGACTCATGTGCTATAAGTCATTACATCATATGACGTCACAATCGTGAGTCATTAAACAATCAAGCAATCATAATTAAAGAATGACTCGTGAGTACGCAGTCATGTGAAATACTAAGAGTCAAGTACAGTTATAGCTTAAAACCACCAGCGGTTATGACTAATAAATATTTGTCCTGTGAAATCTGGCTTGCTTAGTCACGATTTGTAACACAAGAAAACAAAGGAGGAAGAGTGAGGAATTCGTTGGAGCAGGGATTGTGGTAATAAATATATTTTCCAGTGTTTAAAAGACAGCTGACCTCAGGCAACAGTTATTCCGTATATACTCATATGTCGGCCAAGAATTGCCTTCCCCATTGGTTATTGCAAGATTTGGCTAGCATTTCTGAACCAAGCGGTATAGTGTATAGAATAATATAGTTATATTCTCATCCTGTGTTCAGAATCAGATAACTATTATCAGTGTTCGGAAACCTGTGGGAATGGAATAAAACAAGATTAGCAATGTCATACTGGTGTCTCTGGACCAAGGTTCTGCCTCCTCTTTTGGAATAACCTCTCCTGGCCATACACAGCATGGTCTTGACCATTATTTTCCCAAGAAGTACTATAGTAGAAAAACTAGTCTCCCTATATGCGCAGACTTGTAATAAATTTACCTAAAGGTTCATACAATCAGGGAGATTACATTTCTCTGACAACAGAGGTAAACATTACCGATTAAGGATGGTGTCCTGACATGCACAGACCTGCAATAAACTTACCTGATAGTTCATTCAAAGCGATTGATAAGTTCTGGAGGCATCCACTGTCTCCCGAGTCATGGTACAAAGATTACTGGATAATTGAGGATTAGATCGGCAGCCAATTACACGATAAGTGCAATATCATTATGAAGGAAGTCAGAAAAACTATATGATATAAACAGAAAATCAATAGTCCGTCACCTCTGTCTGATCGCTCACTGGCATCCTTCACGGAGTTCTCTTTATTGAATCGTGGATCAACTGGGGGGCTGGTATATTGAACATAACCACATTCAGAATAAAAGCCTAAAACAAAACATAAACTCAAAAGAGATCTAAAAGTGAGCTATAGAGTAAGGGTCATGGGAAAGTATCATAGGGTGAAGAGAGAAAAAGAAAATCAGAATATACAAGGCATCAAAAAAAACCACATAGGAACTTTTTATCCGGTTAAGATGCAGTCAAAGATGAACAAATATCAAGCGGCGAAAGTTAGACAGTGCATTCGAGACTGCACAATAACAAGATCCCAGTTAGAAGAGAATGCTGTACACAAGGATAATGTCTAGACGGTGAGAACATCATTGCACCTTGAAAAGGGACTATGGGAGATGGCGAAGAGAAAGATGTTTGAATTATTTAATGCGGGGAGAGCTGTGGGAAGGGTGGGGATAGTGGGGATTGTAAAGAGAGAGGAGAAAAGAATAATACATTCCGCATATTAGTGTCAGGATCAGGGCCAATTACTACAGGAATGGTGAAATGTCGAAGCTGGGCGTCTCATATCTTATGCAGTCAAGTGGGAACTGACCACTTCCCAGGTTTAGGTCCAACTACATAATATTATTATACAAAAGAGTGATGCATTGCTGTTGCCATCCATACTTAGACACTTGTAATTTGACAAAAGGATTATGTCATTTGTCTTTGATTTCCAGCCTGACACATCTCAGTTAAAATTATCCCAGGGGGAAAAGGGAAAGTAAGTTCCTATAAGTCCAAAAGCCAAATCTGGCATGTTATCCTGTCATCCTCAAGCTCAGTTCTTAGCTGCAGTCTTAGCTCAAATTTTTCTTTCTTATCTTTCTAGAATGACAAAGCTTGGTGGCGTGGCAGGGAAAGCCCTACTCACGTGTTGCCCGCTTTTATGACTCTTATGGGAACCTCGCTTTTGATATTTGAGCTCTACAGAACTTACTCATTGTTCAATTCCTACAAAGTTACTGACAAGTAATTTTGTGGCAAAATGAACAGAATTTTTAATTCGACCCAGATCGAAAAGGTATTGCAAAGGCGGAGAGGGGTTTCAAAGAAAAGAAATAAGCTAGGGCGGCAGAGGTGGTTGAGGAGGTTGAGGAGGGAGAGATCCAGGAAGAATCGTGATTTGAACTGAAATTCGATCAAATGAGCACTTTTTGCCAATTAACCAGCACTAATATATGATTGCTCGATCCTAATGTACAATTGGGAACTGCCCTAATAATTTCGCAATAGAAGTCTGGAAGTAACCCTAAATCGCAATCTAAACATGACAGAGTATTAGCAAAACCTTACAACGTCTTACTCTAATATTTAGTAACGTGCAATAAGCCTAACTACCATAATCATAAATGCTGAAAACTTGATCACAGACAAGCTAGAATTCGTTACAGGGCAGACTTGGTCCTGAAAGACGCCGGCCCATGGCCCTTTTCCCCCTCCCCGCCTCACTCAACGGCATAGGGCTGGGTCTCTTTTTAGACATTCCCTACCCCTGTTCCCGCTCAGGCTCCCGCCCCACTCATACCTCATACAGGTCTCCTTTCAAAATAGGGTGGTAACAAACGGGGCCCGTCCAGGGAATTAGTGGGGGTGGGCCCGGAGTAAGAGTGCGTTCTGGCGAGTGAAAACCCGCCCCGCCCTGCCCCGTAACGAACACTAAGACAAACCAACGAGGATGGGATCATCTACGAAGAGGGTGAATATTTACTAACTAAGGCGGTGGAAGAGGAAGAGCCTGACAAAGAGGCTATAGACTTTGGCTCAGATAACAAGTATCCATCTGACCCATTAGAATCACATTTTCCTAGTCGCTGGGCTAGATTGGCTTAGAGTTCGTTACGGGACGGACGGGGCCTGGCAAAACGCGGGCCAATGGCCTTTTTCCCCGCCCCTCCCCACTCAACAGCGGGGGGAGGAGTGTCTTTTTGGAATTCCCTGCCCCTGTCCCCGCTCAGGCCCCCGCCCCACCCATATCCCAGATGGGTTCCCGTTAAAAATAGGTGGTAACAAATGGGGCCCCATCCGGGGAATGAGTGCGGGTGGGCCCCGCACGGGCACGGGCCAGGGATTACCTGAAACATACCCCCCCGGCCCCGTGAAAGAGCGGAGTCTGCCGAATGAAAACTCGCCCCGCCCCGCCCCATCACAAACACTAGATTGCCTACCATATCTTCCCCTTCACAGGGTAAATCAAGGAATGCTAATCTGCCTCAATCTAGACTACTTGGGAATGCCTTCGTATGCATTCCTAGATACTCAGAGTAACCACAGATGAACGAAGGATTAAAGGCCTAAAATACCTGAATTCAAGAAGGCGCTGGCTGTTGACGAGCTGACGCCGCTAGAGATATCATGAGGGCACCTTGTCGTCAATTATATGGGTGTTGTATATAGCGAGCGAAAACTCTGCAATGTTAAAGAGTTGCGGAAGATGATTTCCTTGTATGCACTAAATCATGTACTAAAGGATGACCCCCTCCAAGTACTATATGACTTCATACTAATCAAAACTCAGGACCGGAGAGCGTGGCCCAAAACACCATGCCGACCTAGTAAATGCTACGGAGACAAAAATAACGCTCCAAGATCAAGTCTCCCCATGGCCCAAAATCCTTTTCATTCTACCAACACGAAACACTTGCGTTGAAGTAATACATGGACTAGTCGACGTACAACAACCAGAGTCACAAGTTCATCCCGCCTGGGATTCCTAACACATTGCCAACTATTGTAAGAAAACAAAAAACACATTCAAGTTTCATACTACAGACCGCCTGATGCTAAGTGGATTACCCCCAACAAGCCCAAAGACGTGCATGCCCCCTTTGGCGGTAACCACGAAGAGGTCTTGACATCAGGCTTAAAGTAACTCGGAAAACTCTCAAGCAGCACAGTTAATTCAGCAACCCAGATATAATCGATGCTTTATCGGTCAGGGTGCCTATGATTTTGGCGATAAGTCCGACAAAATAGCGCGACTACGCTTTACTCTACAGTACAGAATTGGTACTGGTGGATCAAGCCAACCGATTGGTTAAAGTCATTTACCTATTAATGGCTCTTCACCGGGATACAGCTCACCATGGCAACCACATGAAAATCAAATGTTCATTTTAATACCTGCATAAATAGTTGTGATACCACATTGAAAATTTGGTAGAACGTACTTTTAAATATGGAGAATCAGAATATTAAGTTTTCAATTAATAATAAACAAAAATGCCTCTTGGATACAGACTTCATTCCAAACTAGTTCATTTAGCAGATTGATAACAATTGAAGTCACGAAAATTGAAACCAACCATGGAAGTAACAGTTTGAGCAGGGAATAAGAGCTCATAGAACTTGTATTTGATTCATGAACTGTTTTGGTATTTATTTGTAGCTATTATGGGAGGTATTATGACTTTAAAAAACAGTATAGTTAAATATATATACTATAAAGTGGATGAGATAATATCTACCTATGAGGCTTATATAATGTTCCAATACTTTGCAATATACTTTAATAAGATAATCCAAAATACAATATAAATTTTCCAGGGCATTGGTTAGGTCTTGCAAGTTTTATTCTCTGATGATTGGAAAGTAATTTTGCATGAAATACTACTTTCAAGTCTTAACCATGGAGGCTACACATGCAGGATATGGCTAAAACCAGTTTGATATACTCTAGTTATATAGGTAAAGCTATTGTATGAGTTTTATTCAGTTTGGGCTCTGGAATCTAGAGATTTCACCCTGTAACTCTACTAATACTGTATATTATGAGTAAAATTGTGTGTCTGAGAGTTACTGTATGAAATCTCTTGATCCCATAGACCAAATGGGCTAAAACTCATACAATTGCTTTACCTATATAACTAGAGTATATCAAACTGGTTTTAGCCATATCCTGCATATGTAGCCTCCATGGTTAAGACTTCAAAGTAGTGTTTCATGCAAAATTACTTTCCAATCATCAGAGAATAAAACCTCCAAGACCTAACCAATGCCCTGGAACATTTATATTGTATTTTGGATTATCTTATTAAAGTATATTGCAAAGTATTGGAACATTATATAAGCCTCATAGGTAGATATCATCTCATCCACTTTATAGTATATATATTTAACTATACTGTTTTTTAAAGTCACAATACCTCCCATAATAGCTACAAATAAATACCAAAACAGTTCATACATCAAATACAAGATCTATAAGCTCTTATTCCCTGCTCAAACTGTTACTTCCATGGTTGGTTCCAATTTTTGTAACTTCAATTGTAAGCAATCTGCTAAATGAACTAGTTTGCAATGAAGTGGGTATACAAGAGGCATTATTGTTTATTATTAATTGAAAACTTCATATTCTGATTCTCCATATTTAAAAGTACTTTCTACCCAATTTTCAATGTGGTATCACTACTATTTATGCAGATATTAAAATATACATTTGATTTTCGAGTGGTAGCCATGGTGAGCCGCATCCCGGTGAAGAGCCGTTAATCGGTAAATGACGTTATGGACAATCGTGATCACCTAGAGCAAGATCTTCAAACACCGCAATTTGATACACAAGGACCCGCATCGTTGTGACTTGGGGTGCGTGCAGAACTGGTATTTGGACACTAATGCAGAATACTTCAGACTGAAGTTCTGACTACCATATTACAGACATTCCCAAGAATAGATCCCCCAACCTCAGCTGCAAACCCAGACGCCCGCTTCGACTTTTTAACAAAACCAGTCCTACCCTCACTCCCCCGAAACACCTCCACAAGTATATGAATCTTCACACCGAGTTACTTGGACTTCATCCGAATGCGGGACCACAACACCCCTATCTTCGTCGGTGGTATCGCTGAAGAAACGCCCGACTCATCCGTCGCGCGCGCGTGGTCACATCTCTTGACCAGCCGTCACTCGGTTATTCTTTGCACTGGGCGAGCGCACCACTTCCGCTGCTAAGACACCCGCGGAGTCACGGGGGTGGTATTCTACACCCTGCCGGATAACTCTCTTTTCTACCGCGAGATCGCGGGTCGCTGTATTGGGCCGAGGATTGGTGAGGGGAGGGTTACGGAGCAGGCGAGGGTGCGTGTGGTATTCTCCAAGTGGGATGCTATGAGCCGGAGAGGGTGGTTGGTAGCAAGAGGGTCAGGGTTATGTGTACGGATAAAGGTTTGAGTCTGTTTGATAGGCCATAGTGATTGTGTGATGGATATTTAAAAGCACTGTATATAATATTGTAACTTGATCATGGAGTACAGTTGGTTAGGAGGTCCTACAATTGTAGGCTCTTTGCAAAAGAGAAGTGTTGAATAATCAATAATCCGCGCAGGTCGCAATAGATTCACGAGCCTTAGGCTCCCTTTCCCATCTCGCAACCCTCAACCGTAATTATTCGGAACTAACACATCGGAACTAGCACACGGGTAATTCCAGCGGTGCCCTTCTCCGCTATATCAAAACCCCAAAAGAAACCCCCGCGACTGCTGTAGCGCGCCCCATATCTTATTTATTTCACAAAATAAAATACTGTAATCCTAGAAACAAAAGTAATAACCTAGAACCAACATCCCCTCTCCCAATTAGTCCTGTTCACCCATCCCCATTCACTCAGCAAAACAGGAATCAATCCACCCGTAGCACTAATCACAGCAAATACTACGGTACAGCGACAGTCGCTCCCCGATACGCCGAACTTCCAGAACATACCGAAGAAGTTGTAGTAGACAAACAAGGTCAGATGGACGAGCTGGAGGAGGAGAAGCCAAAAGGAAGGGAGAAGAGAACAGACCTCCTCTGAGCAGAACTCCGGACAATGCTCGCATTTTTAACTGTTAGCAGAGATGAAGCTAGGTGGGGCCGCCCAAACCGTATGAATCCTCGATCTCTTTTCGAAGGCGCTCCCCAGAATCGCAGAGCGACCGAAGAGACTCCTGGCGCTAGCTCCGAGCGAACCTGGTTGTTCGGAGTTGTAAGCTGTTGGTGTAACTCAGATGCTGGGGGAGGCAGTATGCAAGTAGAAGGTCCACCCCATGGAAAGAACAGAAAGAAGAAAACCGGAGAGAAATCAATCGTCCTCGCAACCGCGCCCGCCTTCGCCCTTGCTGGTCCTTCTTGCCAAGGTGGATGTCGCCTTCTCATACTATACCACAAATACCCGCGACAGCCACTTAATAATAGGGGTCCTCAAGGTAGAATCGCCACGGTTGTTCCACAACTTAGCGGGGGTTAATTCTGGCCAATTATGTCTAAAATCGGTGGTGGAGCTTTGAGTACCCCTTCAACCGTCATCAAGCAACCGTCTGGGCCAAGCCAGAAAAATAAAAGTGGTGTTCAGGCCGTATCCTCCAGCCTTCGCATCATGAAGCTGGCATCACCTTTCA
>Ga0307510_10006366_pt1 | contig 14082 bp, 10 predicted proteins | sample 12_EM_MG_FD_207224 | JGI IMG/M metagenome (GOLD analysis project Ga0307510, IMG submission 207224) | Populus trichocarpa ectomycorrhiza microbial communities from riparian zone in the Pacific Northwest, United States - 12_EM | ecosystem: Host-associated > Plants > Roots > Unclassified | place... | reverse complement strand
TCATGGAGGACAAGTACAAGTTTTTCAGGTGTGTCATTCATCTCATCTCTGTCATATTCCTTGCACAGTGTTTTTGTATATGTCCGCCTCTGTTACGAGCGCGGCTGATGGCAACATCACATTCTTCGAACTCATATCCTTCTCGAGTAGTCAGCACGTTCGCTTTCCCGCGCCCGTACCGTCCAAATATTTCCCCGGTTCTATACCCTATGCCCTTACTCCGCCAATCCCGCGTTTCTAGACCAATTGTAACTGATAACACTGGCTTATGACATATAGCGGTGTCTTATCTGCCATGTCGGCTATGGTCAATCTCGAGATCCCGTGGATCAACGTGATGTCAAAAATGGACCTTGTCCTACCTAACCCCGATGATCCTGCTGGTGGGGGACGCAATGGCCTTCGTACACGCCGGAATATTGCACAGTAAGTCGTGTCCTCGTCATATACACGTGGCATGAATTTCCCCGAGTTATCGGAACGCATGTCTACATTGACGCCCTTCTCTTCTTTCATTTCCGCATCGTCGCCCCCTCATTTCTATTTCCATCACGCCTTTTGACTGAATTTGTTACTTTTTTCCATTGCTCACTAACACATGTTGGTATCTGGCAGGTACTTGGATCCAGACCCTCTTTTGTTGGCTGCGCCTCACGGCAGCGGGAATGAAGTGAATAGTGTCAATCCGCGCTTTCACGCACTCAATCAGGCTCTTGTGCAACTGGTAAGTCACGCTTCCGTCTGGCATACACGGTGTCAACACTCCTTTCCCCATTCTGTGTCTGTACTGTGGGCGTGGGTGTGATCACTGATCTGCGAAGAAACGCGCAATGTTGTGCTCAGTTCGCGTTGCTTTGTTGAGCCAATCACGGCCTTCCGTCGCAAAAACCTCGCAAGAGAAAAGGGTCCCCCAGAGAAATTCGTGATCTGCCTCGCGTCCTTTTTTTTCCCATTCGCTATCACTGGGTGTCTATTCTTGTGCATCACGGCAACTCTAGTCCACTTTGACATTGAGTTCATTCCTTACAAATGAAGCAGCTTCTGACGCGTTTTCACATGACGTGATGAACAGATTGAAGACCATCCTCTGGTGACGTTCCTTCCGCTCGATCTGACGAATCCGAATTCTGTGGAGAATGTGTTGAGCCATATCGACCTTACCATGCAGTATGGAGAAGATGAGGAACCCAAAGAGGTGGGTGCCTCGTTGGTCTTCTCCCCTCTTACTGCGACTCTGCCCCACTTCACGGGGAAGGGACAAGCGTGGATTAAATTTCATTCTTTCATGGAACAATGTGAAGCTGACCGTCTCCCCTTCTATTTATTCACTTTTGCACGAACTCCCACGACCATTACCGATTGCGCCACCTACGCGCCCTTCACGACTGATACTCATCGCAACTTGACTTTCATTATACGCCACTGTATCTTCCCACCGCTTCATTTTCCGGGTGCTACGCAACCCCAAACTAATTCGCTCTCGCTCTAATCTGCACGTCGGCCAACGCAAACTGTGGCCTCCTTTGCGATCACGTGATTTGGTGGTTTGTACCGCGTAGCCTCGTGATCTCGACGAGGGCGACTTCGCGGAGATGGAGTGAGAAGGGTTGGTGGTCACCCCACCTGAGATCTGACAATCACAAACTCTTTTCAGGAGAAATGTGGATCCGTAGTCCCGGCTATGTATCTGATAGGGCAGTGTATCATGGTATATCAAACGCGCTGTATTGCCTACCCCCGCACGAGGGGCGTGCGTGTCAAGTGATGGTGGAGATACAAGGTTAGAACGTATTGGCGTCCCATGATAACTTCATTCGCCTCCCACGTTGCAGAAACACAGACTGGATGGCTTGAAGTTCCGAGCCATTCCCGCGTCAGATTTCATGCGGGAGGCGGTACAGCGCCAACGCCTGCGCAAGGATCTTGGACTATTGCTCGGTATTATGTGGATATGGGCCGTGACGTAGCATAGGACAGCGGACAGCGAGCGAACGTGGAAACTGGAAACTTAAGGTATGGAGCAGCAGGCTCTCGAAAGCAAGCGCTAGCGCCACTAGTACTGCGGTAACCGCATAAGTAGTCAGGGAGACATATCCAGTCAGGTGTTTATGGAGCGATGGAGCCGCTTATAGAGAATGATGGGCCGGCATTGACGGTCCTGGGAGCCGGAACCTTACTTACGCATCCGCAGCTGCCAGTGGATCGCGACAACAAACCATATATACAAAGAGGCGATGCGAGCATGCCGATCATGAAACATTGTCGGACGTACAGCCCGACGCGCAGTCCTGGTCATGGCTATCCTCTATGGGGACTGATTCGGCATCCGGGAGGGAAGAATGGAGCGTGAGGTGCGGGTGGATCTTGTTGGGATACGACACCGCCATGCCTCGTGCTCATGATGCCACCATGACTGAGCGAAGTTGGCGGTGGAGCGGAGGGCGGGCGGTCCGTGTCTGGTCCGAGAAGATGATTTTGGGGTGTGGGCGGACCATGGGCGCACGTCTCGGAAGGATCAGGGAGAGGTGATGCGAGTAAAAGGGAGAGCACCGACTGGCCAAAGCACTGATAGTGCCTGAGTCAATCTTGCGTTGGAACATAGCCTCAATAGTGGCTTGGAGACACAGGTTGAGCAAAGGAAGGGACGTCCTGACAGTGTGGGTCCAAAGGCGATGAGGACATGTCCTTCTACGAGAGAGAAACTCTAATGTGAACGCATCTGTCTGATGATGCCAATTGAGGGGAGTTGCGGCTTGGAGGGGGGGGTGGGGTAGAGATAAAAAAAAGGAGGGAGCGCTGGTGGCTCGAGAGACTCTCGAGAGGCGCAACTGAGGCGCAGCGGTGCAAGAGAGATTGTGGAAATGAGGGACCCGGAATGTGGCGCGTGGCAGGATCTGAGATGGGAGAGACTATAAAGGCGTTCACTCGCTCCTCAAGAGAGCCACTCGTCAACTCCTTCCCCTTGATTGAACTTTCACCCACCCCCAATCATGTCGTCAGTGTTCTACGTCCCACCCTCACCTCGCCGCGGTCGCACTTATTCGCACAGTCAACCATACCCGTATACATCCACCCCGTACTCGGCATACAACGTACTTCCCACACCCACACCGTTCTACGACACTCCTGGCGTTTCGCGTAGTGCAACTTACTACGTTGCCCCCTCAATCTCTGGACGAAGTCGCAGTCACAGTCGCCCCCGTCGTAGCCACTCTCACCACCGTTCCCGTTCCCATCACGGCCAGCATCACGGTCACCGTCGTTCCCATAGTACTACCCCCAGATATCACCGTCCCAGCGCCAATGTACGCGTTTCCATCTCACGCTACCTTTTGACCGCGTTGACTAACTGGGGACCGAATTTTTTTTAGCACGGTGCATATCGCTACCAAACGGGCGCGACCACTTCGCCACGGAGTAACTTCTACCGCGCCTCCCCGTCACTGGGCGAACGCATTCTGAGCTTCTTTGGCCTCGGGAACAACAGTCGATACCAATATGGTCGCCCCATTGACAGTCGTGGCAGACCCAAGTACAAGTAGAAAAAAGTGATTCGCATTGGACGGGGGGACTCGGTGCCAATCCGTTTTTTTTTGTTCTGTCCACGAGTCAGGGACCGTGTTTACGCCAACCCTATTCTCTCCTCCCCTCCCGAGCTTCGATACCAAACCGTCGCGTGTCCCTCGCATCTGACCATTGCTAAGCAGGCCTGATGCCTTCTTTTTTCATCTTATCATTTTCCCGCCTTTTCCCACGCCGCCACCTCGGACTGAATTCCCCATTCTGTGGCTTGGGCGCGCCGCCCATGTGCGGTCGCCGCCGCCGCAGGCACGCTATATCAGGCGGCCAGTATATCCCGTCTCGTCTCACTTTGCGCTCTGAGCATTGCGTCCGATGACTCTCACTACGTTACCCGTTGAGGAAGAATGTTCCCTAAGCTTACTTACTTTACTGTTATGTATTTTCCCGCCAGACCCACATCGAGCAGTGCATGTAACCCAATGTAGTAGCCACGGCAGTAACCGAATGACGAACGTAATCACCATTTGACATGGATGACGAAACTTTTCTCTCTAAGGCTGAGCTTCTTTGCTGATACTCCCACCGATATGAGCGTGTAAGCGTGACTTCTTATCGCCTCGTGCCCTCTTTAGGGCCTTAACTTCCTTCGTTGGACGTCACTGGGACAACACGAGGCGTCGTTCACGTACGGCGAAGACAAGGAGTGCAACCAAAGAGACAGTTTTCGGCGGGATCGAGAACCATTTGGGCGTCAAGGGGTCTGCGGCCATCCGAATGAAGGGAAAGAACCTTTAAAAATTTGCAGGGACAAAGGAGGGAACAAGTACTAAGCGACGAGCGAACGTCCCTTCGCCTCCAAGTCATGTTGACGCGACCATGCATCACAGGAACGTTGCAAACATTTCGCACGTGCGACTCGGAGACGCAATGTCCGTCGAAATTTTCTTTAGAGAGATGACGGTGTGTCTGGAAATAGAGGGGGGGAAATTCGAGAGAGAGAGAGAAAGGGAAGAAAGTTTTAGACTCATGGCGCGGAGTGGCGTTGGGGGGATTGTTCCCAACATGTTCCCAACCCCCGAATTTGGACGGAATTCAGACACAAACCGTTTTCTTCCCCTTGGGGGTAAAAATGCCCATATGGCCGCGGATGGAGAAAGAGGACGAAGGAGGTAGAGGAAAGAGAAGCCAGTCGCTAAGAATAGCAGGCGCAGGCAGCGAGTGAGCCCGCGTATCGCAAAAGGAAGCAAGCCACTTTCTGTATCATCACGGGTGGGTCGGGGATCGGAGGAAGAGTGTGGACCCCTTAGTGAGCAAAGCAAAAAAGCAAGCGCAATGTTCCCAGAACAGTCTTATCTTTCCCGACGGTGCGGGGCGAGCGCGCGCCGGGACTACGACTCGGAGTGGCGAAGGCCCTGTCAGACAGGATGTCCTAAGTTGGTGAAATGGCTGATGGGTGGGAGAAAAAAAGAATTTCACCAACTTCATCACGATCGCGCGGCAGTTTCCATTGTCCGAGATAGGGGGGGTGATGATGATGATGATAGGATGGACCAGTTTGTGATGGCAACAACGCCACCCCCGAAAAAAAAAAAAAAAGGAAAAAGAAAGAAAGGGAAATGAGGAAAAACATAAACAATCAGGAAAGTCTTCCATGCCAAAGACAGACGCCTTGTATGAGCGAGACCAAGTGAAACACGAACTGCCAAGTGAACCGATATAGCGAAGCCATACAGTACCCATTACAATACGCCCTCCCCGATTTGAATCCAGGGCGGCGCACTAACTCAAATTTTTTTAATCCCTTCTCCCTTTTTGTTCCTCTCTGAATCGCCTCGTTGCCGCCACTTACGAATTTGCCCCCGAAGTTACCCCCAAAGCGTACGTTCAAAAAGCGCTCAAAGGCGAGGGAGATCATCCCAGAGTGGTCACTACAATATACGTCGTCGCGTTCGCGAAGGAACGTTGCAAGTATAAGCGAGACATCGCCGACGGGCCAGTGACGGCAACTGTGTGTTGTACGTACTGCATTGGTTTGGATTGCAATCAGCATCCGCTCCATATTGCTTTCAAGTTGTGAACATGATCCTCGGCACAATGGGGGGAATGACACGCAGTCTTATCGCGCGCTTGTCGGCAAGCGAGATGTCGACATCAGGTACAGAGGAGGGCTAGACTCTCCCGCCGTTTGATACGCAAAGGTCGGTGGGGGTCTACGACCGGGTCGGCGTTCTGTTTCATGAACGCTGGGTACAAGTCCGTCACTGGGCGGTTTTCGGCTATCGCCAGGCCTCGTGTCGTCAGAAATTAACTCTTACACACACTATGAACGTATGAAGCCGCAAAACCGGACGAATGTCTAGGCCTTCAGGCCTCAGCTCTGGCTATCACTCGCACACGTTGCAAATCCACGCTTGTGACTTGCGTTTTCCGGATATCATGCACAATCCGTAGAACCGTTCTCTTCGGCGCCCTCGTTCTTTTTTGACACTTTTTTTTTCATACGAGCTGTGTCGATTACGAACAATACTATGATCAAAACTTGTGTGGGAACCAATGATCTTTCAGCTTTTTGGCAACATCCTGCTCTACCTTTTGGACGGTGGTCAGACGGGAGCACCCTTCTTGCATGGTATTTCCCCCGACAGCTTCTCCCCGCGGCCACGCTTCGTCGTTCCAAAGGTGGATGTTTGTCGCCCTATCGGCGTCGCCTTCCAGAAAATCGCTCCAGTCGGCGGATGGTATTGAGGATAAATCGATACCAGTATAACCTTCCTCTCTCGCAATGGTACTCCCGTAGCCTGTGTCTTCGTCTATGAGAAACGGGGCTCCATTCGGACAATCGAGCGAAGCGTTCGGCGAGATGTAAGTCACGGCATTCGCAAATTCCGGTGGGTCGGAGATAACGGCTGAATCATATTCGCTGCATCTAGCTTGATCTTCGCCATTCCTGTCCAAACCCTCGGCGTCATATTTTCCGCAGAAGCTGAGGACGCTGCTATCTTGCATGGTAGCGGGGTCTGCAGTGGGGTCTTCCAGAGGATAACGGACGTCCACAGGTTCATTGTCATCGTAATCATGGAGAAAAGGTCTCGACTCGGAAATCTCGCAGTCGTTGTCAGTCGGGTCCAAGCCATACTGATGAAATAACATATTTCCTGGAGTGGGCTGGAATTCGCACCACTGCCTTGACCTCCTACGAATTCCAGAACGGGTGCGGGCGACTCCAGGAAGGCTGGGAAGAAGTGCGCGATCCACCGAATCGAGTGAAGCAGTCTGAAGCACAGAAACGTGCTCTTCGGGGAAAGTGAAAGCCCTTTTGGCAGCTGACGAATTTGCTGGAGCACTGATAAGTAACAGATCCCCACCCTGGTGATTGACACCTGCTTCCACATAGCCAAGGTGTGCATCAATGGTCATGTCTCTGCCGTTGTCAGAAGTTGCACAGTCAATGCCAGCTAGTTGTCCGGGAGAACTGTTCGCCGGGTGAATCATAGGTCGGGTAGACGCGGCTTCACCGGTATCTGGCAATACAAAGTACCTGGAATGTACAGGACCCGGTTCCGGGGGATGCAAAGTACACCGTGCAACCTGGGAAGCCGACTCCCAGGGACCAATAGTAACTAGTTCCTCAAGCTCGCGATGCGCATTTGAGTCGACCCCTGGGACAGTAATGGTCGCGGGAAGAGTGGAAGCAGCCCGGGGATTCTCGTGGTGTTTTGGAGGCTCCTCATGTAAGTCGCTCTTCAGAATTCTACTCCAAGCAGCGGCTCGGACATCCAGAAGTGCGGTTTCTGGTTTGCTCTTTGCGGAGGTTGTGCTTGGTAGGCTGACTCCGTCATGTTCGATGGCCCAAGAGGCTGACCGTGCTGGAGATCTTAGTTTCGTCGACCCAGCCGCCGAGCCATCACCCGGTTTCGCGTCCCTCTCAGGGACAGACCTGCTCGCATGACTATCAGTCATCTCGTTATCATACTGCGAAGAAGCCGCAGGTGGGTATCGCCCAATAGTTCCCTTTATCTTGATTGGAGTCTTCCGGAGTTGAACGGCACTTGACCTCTCCATTCTGACCGGAGATGAAGGCTGGTCATTACCATTGGTACCACTTGATGGTGCTTCAGAGTTGCGGAGGTGCCCTTCCGGTGACTTGGGAGGCCTCGAGTTGAGGAATCGATCTTCAGAGAAAACGTAGCCTCGTAAACAGAACCCATGAGCGAGGAGTCAACATTTTAACACTGTTGTCAGACATACCTCTTTGTTTCGTGCGTTTCGACTCGTCAACTTTTATCTTCGCGGAGGCTTTGCCCTTGTTGAATACGCCGAAAGTTCTGGGTGGTTCAATCTACGCGAGATTAGATAAGATCGTGTGCCAACCCTAGCGAGCACTTGCGCTGCGCACCGTAAGTCTACTCTTTCCGACACTGGTGGAAGAAAACCCATGCATCAACGCGAGTCCAGTGGAAAGCTTTTGTTTTTTCTTGTTATTACGGCTGTTCTTCGCATCAACTCTGTTCTCCTTCTCGCTCCTTTTGCCCGCTTTGACTCCTCCTGGGTTCATAATTTCCCGCCTCGCGCGTTTGCGCTCCCGTCGTTCTGTAAGCCCTGGGAAACCCGTAAGTTTCGGTCCACCGTTGAGAACGTAAAAAGAAAGATGACACACTCGCCAAATGCTCCTCATCGGTATCGCTTCGTGCACAACGCTCCTTGCGAATAGGATTTGACGTTCCTGACTTGTTTGCCTGTGTTCTCTGCCTCTTCGGTGAGACTGCTCCTCGAATAGCGGATGTAGATTTGGTTTTCTTGAGTGGCTCCGGAGATTGCGGGGTTGGCTCATTAGTGGTTGGGTTCGGATGAGGTTGGGAGGCAGGCCGATGGTTGGGCGGCTCAGTTCGGCTGCTTTGAACTGCTCGAGGCCTGAGCACTGGCGTCTCGAAGCCAGCAGATAACTGGTGCAACTGCATCTTGTCTTTTTCTGGCGTGCTGATGTACCAGGATGCGCGCACGGCGCGACCCTCGTTCGCTTGAGCCTTGGCATACCTGGTTTGGGATGCAACGAATTCTTGCACTCGGTCTTCCTCACGAGGAGTGGCGAGCAATTTGAGGTTTGATGCATTTAGTCCAGCTGCCTCGGATGGGTGCCGGGTGTGTGGAATCTTCGGCGATACTGGCAGCATGGTAACGAGGTGGGGAAACGCTGCCACTCGAAAGGTCTCTGGCGAGTTCAGGCAGCGGTAGTATGATAGAAGATAGAGTAGTAGTCAGTCTCTACATGACATCAATGTCCCAAAGAGGCAAAGTATTTGCCTTTACGATCAGGTACGAGTCTAATTACTATTACACGTGGAATTATCACCCTACCCGACCCGACGTTATACCGAAAGTATGACGTGGCTCGGGGATGGTCGTTCTGCTAATGGACAAATCACACGGCACCTCATTGTCGAGTGATCGCACATAGAGACATTTCAGCGTCGTAGAGCTATTGAACCTGCGCTGTTTCCTCTCCGTATATCACTACTGTTACTGTTACAGTATTGTGTACCTTCTCCGAGTCCTCTTCTACTAGTAGCGATTGCTCTCTGTTTGGCGGTGGGATAGACAAGGGCGCATCTTTCGAACGGAATATCTCCGCCGACGTTCGGGGTTGCCAAAGTCATCGCATGGATTGTCGATCCGAAAAGACATCCGTTTCAAAAAAAAGACGTGCGGTGTATTTGCGACACGACATCCTTGTATTCCATTGGCCCGAGTGAAGACAAGATGAACGTCCGCCTTGACCGACGTCATGGCTCCCTATTTGTGGACAATCATCTTGGGTCGTCTTAGAGAGGTAGACCGAAGGCTTCGACAACAAGGTCGTTGACTGCACCGATGTACTATATTCAATCAACGAGGCCTCAGGTGAGTTGGACAAATACTTACAATTACTTAAACTACCAAGAAGGACGAGCAATAGGTTCAAATATCTCGTATGGTCGTTCGAGTTTCAGGTTATCGTTCGTCCCTCTTTGCTCGCCGGCAACTCGCTTGGGCATAGCAATGCTCTCCTTGGCTTGCAGAATCTGGCATCAAGGCCCACACGCCATCGCCGACGAGTATGGCAATGCCGCTAAGAAACAGAAAATGATCCTCGTGTAAAGTAAAGTAATGACTCATTGTAGGATAAAAAACCTAGACCCGAGGAAGACATATTTGGTCCGAATGCCCATGAATCTCTAATGACCCCAAAAATATTAGTGAGGCCATTCTTCAAGATCACTTTACAGGGATGCCGTACAGGGTGCGCATTGTTTCGTTTATTAATGACGTAGAAGGAACTGGGAGGCGCTGGTCGCATGACCGAGGTGCGGCGTGCCACCAACAAACTTGAACATGTGAGCCATCATCCGATTAGGAGGTGGACACGACCACTATCACTCTGCCCCTTTTGGCAACAAAGAAGTGATAAGGATCGAGATAGGTACGATAGGGGGACTCGCACATGCCTGAATTTTGCTTTGTGAGCACTCCAACACTTGAATAGATCACTTCTATCCATCAAGAACCTTAATGTGAAGGATGAAACCGAATGAGTCCGCAGTCGTGGGTGACATTAGCATAGGCCCTACACGGTGATATTAGCCCTTAGATAGCAAGTGAGGGTCGTGATATTTGGTTCGCTTGTCAGTGGCGTATCTTGGCACTTCCTTAGTTAGTGTTTCTCAGGATTGTTGTCAGACTATGAGAAAACGGTTGTGAGAAAAGCTGCCGGACTGGGACCGTCCGTCCGTCGACGGGAATCCATACCACACAGTTAAATGGCGCCAAGTAGAGTGTTACAGACACCAGGTAATAAATCCATCAATCCAAATGAAGTCAAGGTCAACCGTGAATTGGGACCGTACGGTGCAAAGACTGTCTGGACTTTGATCTGGGATCCTATAGCTAGCCACACTTCATACCGCACAGATCTCAAACGGGGGTTCACCTTGTGTAATCATAATTAAACCGTGCCTTGTCGCTGGTTGGCTATTAGAGGTTTTCATCCATGGGAATGCTTGTCCATCCCAAGAGAACTTGATGCTGCTACGCCACGGCACCTAAATTTAGTTCGGTTACGGACCACTTACGTTCATGTTCCTCTGGCAAAGGCTATCCTTATCATCTATGCGTGCCGTACCTTCCTCACAAGCTGGAGAACGCGATCGTCATCATCGATATCGACGATATATGTTGTGATCAAAGGCCACGCCTCTTATTTTCGTTTGCGCTATCAAGCACACATCGTGCTTCACTTCCAAATGGGATCTCGGTGATCAAAGTAGAGTGTATCAACGCCAAAAATGGGAGGCCCCAAGAGGATACTTGGTCTTAATGGGGCAGAAAGTAGGATGGTCAACCCCATGGTGTGTTATCTGATGGGGCTGATTAGGTATCAGCCATCGTGTTAGTCTAGGGTGCCCAGCGTCAAGGCTAAACTCGATAGGTCGTCAATAGTCAGAGCGAACTCTCGATTCAAAGCCAGGTTCTGAGTAACGTCTGCACGAGTACGAGAACTGTGCCCCATTTCAGGCCTTTGATTGTCACTACGGGGATATTGCAAACCGAGACCAACTAAATGAATGCAGTTAGTACAGGTAATGGATGAAACACAAACACACAGCAAGCGACAGGCACTGCTGCCGTTTGATGACACCAGGCTGCTTTCGTGCATGCAGAAAGGCTGTGAGATTTTCTGAATTACACGCCAAGGGAGATATTCGCTGTATGTGTGAGACGGGCGCTGTATGAGAGAAAATCACCTGTAGAGTTAATTCAACAAGAGCCCGCGGATTGTTGTGCGCCGTGCGCCGCCGCAGTCACGGTTAAGGCGTGAAGCCGGTTGGTTGGCAGCCTGCCGATCACATGCCCTACGAATATAAATCTACCACGTGACCCTTGACTGTCGCGTCGCGAAGTTTTTGAGTCAGTTCCTATCTCTCTGAGACCTATGACTGGCATCAGGCCGGGCCCGGAGTAGATTCTCCTTCGCCTTGCTTGAGAATGCGTTGCGATATCCAAAATCCACCCGAAATAAACACAACATCGATCAATCCACGAACATGACACTCATCCTACCCCTGCGTCATGCGTGCCGCAAGCTCATGTGGGGAAGAATCGTTCACGTTTCCGTATTGATAGTACGGCGAAAGCACTGGCACGGGGTCACGTTGGATCATTTTCCGGCTTCACATTCACATCTCCACAGCATCCCATTGTTTGGTAGCGCGCGACATGGTTCACTGACACTCACACCGGGTATGCAGTTTGAAAATATCTGTTGCCCACCAGAACTGCTGATAGAATCATCAGTCATAGAAAAGTCACAAGCCAAGTACATCCTGCGTTCTCAGCACATCCTAGTGATGGTGGAATTGCCTTGCCCGATCGTATCGTTTTTATAATGGATCCAGGCCGCCGAGTCGTGAGCGGTAACGAACATTTCCATCATGTATGGGTCACGCACCAGTTATTTCCAGAGGGACACTCCTCATAAGCTCTTTGGTCGGTTGGCTCCATTTGTTGCATCTCAAGGAGAGGTTTCTTACTGTCAAGGTCTCGTCCTCGTCACGCACATGCTGCTCGGAATACTTACACGCTGTACCCCTCTCGCCAGTCCCCCGTTCGTACCACAAGTGATTGGGTGCTCTCTCAATTAGCCATCCGATTATGCGGTGCCATACATCGCTCGGCATCTTCTCTTGACTCTTGATCTTGATTATACATTTGCAGCAAACTGATGCACACACCGAATGTCCTCGCATATAGTGTACTACGTTAGGGGTGAAAGTGAACTCTCGTTGTTCCCCCATATCTACCTCCATCTGATCCTATAGCCGAATGCTTGCCCCAATGACTAACTACGACATATTTCGCAAGCGGCTGGTAATCACCTTTCCTGAGAACGGACATGCCCTTTGGGATCTTCTTCCACTCAATCCCAGAACGCCCATGGAAGTCGGAGACGTTGGTTACACACGCGAGGGGAAGTTTTACTGCACATTCAATGCCCTGCTCCCGGTAGATGATCCATCCCACGAGTTCGGCGTCCCGGAGTATCATGAACCCCTCGTCCTCACATTTTCAGATCATATGACCAGGAGTTTTCTTAAACGACTAATGTTGCGTTTTCGGAAGGCCAAATTGATGCATGGGCGTCATTCGGAACAAACGTCAACTAATGTCATGATACCTGCGTCGATATTGAATTCTTACCTGGGCATGTTATAGGCGGGGCGCTGGTCTAGGAACCTCAAGAGGCGATGCGTTGGTTCGCATTGGTTCGCAGTGCGTCATCTGCAATCTGAGAGAATTTTGGCATGACTTTCGCTGTTAGAACTTACCCGAAAATCAATCCGTACTCACCCGAGGGTTCCGTGTTGCCTGTATCCTCAAGATATTCCCTAGGCATCTAGGAGCAGCGGTGGGTCCCCTTCCAGACATTGGGCTTATGCCGACACCCGAGCTTGGTACAGTACAGCCATATAACTATTCTTTTTTGCATTATCGGGTAATTTGTGATGATGTTGAGCGAAGTTCTTGCCTCTCGACTTGGCCTTGCCATACTGTTCAATGAGGACATCCTCCACTGTCGTATCAGTATGGACTCAGGCTGAAAAAATATGATCCCGACAAAACAGGGGCCGTATAAGTTCGACTAAAAAGTCGGTCAGGCCTAGTGCACCTGTCAACGGAGTTTGACTGGTACACGTTACGACGATATTTCGACTAACGGGTGTAAGGCCAGCTGGCGCTGTGGCCTTGAAACCGAGCGATACTGATCACATGACGCCTGCCCAAGCGCCGCTACACGAGAATACCGCTTTGCATTCGGATGCTACGCCTCCTTCCTACCATTTCCCCCTCGCCGCTGCTTATCATCCCTCGCTACCGCCTTGTATTCGACAGCCGACGCCTCAAGAGCGCGCCCCGCCGAATCGAGCGAGTCACATCCCTCGTGCCCGACACCCCCGAGTCGCCGTCGAACTCGACGCTTGGACCTCCTTGTACTGATTTACTACTGAAGGCCTCGGTTAGTCTTGGTGAATAGAAGTCGTACGCCCATATACTCTTTTAATCCTACATTGTTTACTTTTCCCTTTACTTTCCCTTATTTTACCTAGCTCCCTTGTCATCGGCTTCGCGCCCGCTGTCGTGCCTCTGTGCCCAAGCACCACACCCTCCTTGTCACTCCGCTTCCCCCTTACGACGCCGCGCGGTATGTCGCCGGCAGGACCTTCACTCTTTTAACCTTCCCATTTCGACCTCGTAGCGTACATTATCTTGCCTGGAACTAATATATAAGCCCGCGCCTTGCCTCGTCGAAGAGGAAGGCAATTGTCTGGCCCATTTCCCCATTCCTTTTCGTGTGCTCTCGACCCGCGCGACCGACCGACGACCATTCGAGCCCGTGAGCTGTCAAGTCGTCTGTCCGTCCGTGGAATCGTACGCTTTCTTTCTTTTCCTTCCTTTCTCTAATCATACAGCGTGCGCCTCGATTGGCGCGACTCTTTTGCTCTCGCGCTCCGTCCTTGGCACCCTCGC
>Ga0307510_10006365_pt1 | contig 14082 bp, 10 predicted proteins | sample 12_EM_MG_FD_207224 | JGI IMG/M metagenome (GOLD analysis project Ga0307510, IMG submission 207224) | Populus trichocarpa ectomycorrhiza microbial communities from riparian zone in the Pacific Northwest, United States - 12_EM | ecosystem: Host-associated > Plants > Roots > Unclassified | place... | reverse complement strand
AACGTGGGTTTCGGCAAGAAGAAAGACACCCAGTTCGCCTCGATCATCGAGTTCGCGCTGAAGTACGACAAGCCCGTGCGCATCGGCGCCAACTGGGGCTCGCTGGACCAATCCATGGTGGCGGCGCTGATGGATGAAAATTCAAAGCGCAGCGATCCCTGGGATGCCGGCCACGTGGCGCGCGAGGCGCTGATCCGCTCGGCGCTGGATTCGGCCGCCCGCGCCGAAGAGATCGGCCTGCCGCGCAACCGCATCATCTTGAGCTGCAAGGTTTCCGGCGTGCAGGAATTGATCGCCGTCTATCGTGACATCGCCGCCCGTGGGGATTACGCCCTGCACCTGGGCCTGACCGAAGCGGGCATGGGCTCGAAGGGCATTACCGCATCCGCCGCGGCGCTGGCCGTGCTGATGCAGGAAGGCATCGGCGACACCATCCGCATCTCGCTTACCCCGGAGCCGGGCCAGTCGCGCACCAACGAAGTGGTGGTGGCGCAGGAACTGCTGCAGACCATGGGCCTGCGCGCGTTCACCCCCCTGGTGACCGCGTGCCCGGGCTGCGGCCGAACCACCAGCGAATTCTTCCAGGAACTGGCCAAGACCGTGCAGGCGCACGTGCGCGGCAAGATGCCCGAATGGCGGGTGAAGTACGACGGCGTGGAAAACCTCACCCTGGCCGTGATGGGCTGCATCGTCAACGGCCCGGGCGAATCGCGCCACGCCAATATCGGTATCTCGTTGCCCGGCAACGGCGAGGCACCTTCGGCACCGGTGTTCATCGACGGCGAAAAGGCCATGACCTTGCGCGGCGACAATATCGCCGATGAATTCGTCGGCATCCTCGACCGCTACGTCGAAACTCATTACGCCCAGCGGTAGTCCACGCAAGGGTTGATCGGCGCGTTCACCGCCACCATGAGAACACTTTAGAAGAATTTCATCCATGGAGCTTCGCATGACCGCCAGGCAACCCCGGCTTACGCTCAACGACGGCCATACAGCGCCACAACTGGGCTTCGGCGTATGGCAGATCGATGACGGCGTAGCCACCGAAGCGGTGGCCAAGGCCATCCAGACCGGCTACCGCTCCGTCGACACCGCCGCGATCTATGGCAACGAGAAAGGCACCGGCGAAGGCCTGCGCCGGGGTGGTGTTCCCCGCGAGGAGATCTTCCTCACCACCAAACTATGGAATGCCGACCAAGGCTTCGACAGCACGCTGCGCGCCTTCGACAAAAGCCTGAAGCTGCTTGGCACCGATTATGTGGACATGTACCTGATCCACTGGCCGATGCCGGCGAAGGGCACCTACGTCGACACTTTCAAGGCGATGATCCGCCTGCGCGACGAAGGCCGCATCCGCAGTGTCGGGGTGTCCAACTTCAATCCGTCCCATCTTGATCGCCTGATCGCCGACACCGGCGTCACCCCGGTGGTGAACCAGATCGAATTGCATCCGGACTTCCAGCAGAACAACGTGGTGAAGCATCACCTCGAGAAGAACATCGTCACCGAATCCTGGAGCCCACTGGGGCAGGGCGGCGACCTGCTGAAGCATCCCGTGCTTGTAGAGATCGCCAAGGCCCACGGCAAGTCCGTCGCCCAGGTGATCCTGCGCTGGCACCTGCAGACTGGCCACATGGTGATCCCGAAGTCGCAGACCCCGGCGCGCATCGAGGAAAACTTCGCCGTGTTCGATTTCCTGCTGAGCACGGCGGACATGAAGAAGATCGAGGCGCTCGATGCAGGCCATCGCATCGGCCCGGATCCGGACCACCTGAACTAGCCGCGCCCGAAACGAAACAAAACGGGGTCAGAATAATTATTCTGACCCCCAATCTCCCCACATGCCGGGCGGCGTCCTCTCTGCCACCAGCGCCGCGGCGTGGCCTAGGAATTCATCGCGCGACAATTCGATCGCGCCCATGCTCAACAGGTGCGGGTTCGTCACCTGCGCATCGAGCAATGGCATGCCGTTGGCCTCCAGCAGGCGGCACAGTGCGATCAGCGCGGCTTTCGATCCGCCCGTGGCATGGCTGAACATCGACTCGCCGCAGAACAGGCGGCCGACGGCAAGTCCATAGATGCCACCCACGAGCTTTTCACCCTCCCACACCTCCACGCTATGCGCGTGGCCCTGGCGGTACAGGGCTTCGTAGGCATCGATCATCGGCTGCCCTATCCAGGTGCCGCGCTGGCCTTCGCGTTCGCCGGCGCAGGCGCGGATGACCCGGTCGAAGGCCTTGTCGATGGTGTAGGTCCATTCGCTGCGTGAAAGCAGCTTGCGCAGGCTGCGGCTGACATGGACGTTGGCGGTTTCGAACACGCAGCGCGGGTCGGGCGACCACCACAGGATCGGTTCGCCCGGGTTGTACCAGGGGAAGATGCCCTGGCGGTAGGCCGCCAACAGCCTGTCGGTGGAGAGGTCGCCGCCGAAGGCGAGCAGCCCGTTGGGCTCTTCCAATGCCGTTCGCGGGTCCGGAAACGACTCCGATACGCCAGGATGCAGTTTGGGCAGGCGGATCATTGGCGGGGACCGGAGAGGTTGCGGGGGTTAGGGGTCAGAGTAATTACTCTGACCCCGGTTTGTCGGCGGCATCGTTCATCTGCAGCAGGTCCCAGCGGTTGCCGTACAGGTCCTCGAATACCGCCACCGTGCCGTAGGGCTGCACCACCGGATCGCGCACGAAGCGCACGCCTTCGGCCTGCATGCGCTTGTAGTCGCGCCAGAAATCGTCGGTATTGAGGAACAGGAACACGCGGCCGCCGGCCTGGTTGCCGACGAAGCGTGATTGCTCGCCGTTGCTTGCCCTGGCCAGCAGCAGGTTGGTGCCGGTTGACCCGGGCGGTGCAACCACCACCCAGCGCTTGTCCTGCTCGGGCTGGTAGGTGTCTTCCACCAACGTGAAGCCCAGCTTCCCGACGTAGAAAGCGATGGCTTCGTCGTAGTCGCGCACGACCAGGGCGACGTGGATGATGGATTGCTTCATGGGTTGGCGTCGGCTTGGTAGTGAAGTGTGAGGTGGGGGGTCAGAGTAATTACTCTGACCCCGGCGACGCTGACGCCTGCGACGTCGTGTAGGGGCTGTGTTCCATCAGTTCCTCGCGATAAGCCTCACGGGCGCGCGCCTCGTGGCGCAGCGCGTCGGCCACGGCCTCGTGGAAACCGTCATGCACCAGATAATGACGCGAATGGGTGCGCGTGGGCAGGAAACCGCGCGCCAGCTTGTGCTCGCCCTGGGCGCCGGGCTGGAATGTGCGCAGGCCCCTGCCAATGGCATATTCGATGCCGCGGTAATAGCAAAGCTCGAAATGCAGCCCCGGCACCTCCACCACGGCACCCCAGTATCGGCCATACAAGTTGCCGCCGCCGACCAGGAAAAACGCCATCGCCACCAGCTGGCCGCCCATGCGCGCCGTGGCCACTTGCACGTCGTTGCCAAACGAACGGCCAAGGTGTCGGAAGAAGGCCAATGTCAGCGCCGCGTGGTTGCCCTTCATCTCGAAGGTGGATTCGTACAGCGCGTGGATGGCCCGCCAGTCGGCGGCGCTCAAGTCGGCGCCGCCGGTCATGCCGAGGGTCAGGCCCGACTCCGCGGCCTGGCGGCGTTCCTGGCGGATGTTCTTCCGCTTCTTCGACGACAGCGCGGCAAGGAAATCGTCGAAGCTGGCGTAGCCCTGGTTTTGCCAGTGGAACTGCCAGTCGAAGCGCGGCAGCCAACGCTCGTCGAAGGCGTCGAGGTCGGCTTCTTCAAGGAAATTGGCATGGACGGATGAAAGACCCAGCCGCTGCGCCTCGGCAACCAGGCCCGCTACCAGCAGGCGTTTGTGCTTCGCGGACGCGGCCAGCAGGCGTGGACCCGGGACAGGGGAGTAGGGCGAAGCCGTCAGCAGTTTCGGGTAATAGTCGCCGCCGGCGCGCTCGTAGGCATGCGCCCAGGCGAAGTCGAAGACGAACTCGCCGTGGGAATTGCCCTTCAGGTAGGCCGGCACCGCGCCGACCAGGCGCTCGCCCTCAACCATGGCCAGATGATGCGGCTGCCAGCCGTAATCCTCGCGCAGGCAGCCGTGCTCCTCCATGCCTTGCAGGAAGGCGTGGGACACGAACGGGTTGCCGTCGCCGACGAGAGCGTCCCACTGCGCGGGATCGACGCCGGCGAGGCTGTCCAGGAGGCGGATCACCCCATCAGGTTCTGCTGATCCAGCCAGCGCTCGGCGTCCAGCGCCGCCATGCAGCCGAAACCGGCCGAGGTCACGGCCTGGCGGTAGACGTGGTCGGCGACGTCGCCGGCGGCGAACACGCCCGGCACGGAGGTCATGGTGGCCATGCCATCCAGGCCGCTGCGGATCTTGATGTAGCCGTCCTGCATGTCCAGCTGGCCGTCGAAGATGCCGGTGTTCGGGGTATGGCCGATGGCGACGAAGAAGCCGCTGACAGCGATATCCCGCGTGGCGCCGGAGTTGACGTCCATCACGCGCACGCCATTGACGCCGGAGGCGTCGCCGAGCACTTCGTCCACCGAGTGGTTCCAGACCAGCTCGATCTTGCCGGCAGCGGCCTTCTCGAACAGCTTGTCCTGCATGATCTTTTCCGCGCGCAGCTTGTCGCGGCGGTGCACCAGGTACACCTTGCGGGCAATGTTGGAAAGGTACAGTGCCTCTTCCACCGCGGTGTTGCCACCGCCGATCACGGCCACGTCCTGTTCACGGAAGAAGAAACCGTCGCAGGTGGCGCAGGCCGACACGCCCTTGCCCTTGAAGTGCTCTTCGGAGGCCAGGCCCAGGTATTTGGCGGTGGCGCCGGTGGTCACGATCAGCGCGTCACAGGTGTAGCTGCCGGCGTCGCCCTTCAGATGGAAGGGGCGCTCTGACAACTCCACCGAATGGATGTGGTCGAACACCATCTCCGTTTCGAAGTGCTCGGCATGCTCGGCCATGCGCTGCATCAGATCCGGCCCCGTGACCCTCTGGTCACCCGGCCAGTTTTCCACGTCCGTGGTGGTCATCAGCTGCCCGCCCTGCTGCAACCCCGTGATCATCATGGGCTTCAGGTTGGCCCGCGCGGCGTAGACGGCGGCCGTGTAGCCCGCTGGGCCGGAACCCAGGATCAGCAGGCGACTGTGCTTGGGGGTGCTCATGTATAATCCTTGAGGTTTGAATGCGATTTGGGTGACGCGCTTAAGGGCACTTCTAAAGCCGGTTTCGAGGTCCAGTAACGACCTTTCGAGCCCGACAGAATGGGGAACCGGGCGGGTTGAATCAAGGTCGCAGGCGTAAGGCAAGAGTGTCCGGCCCGTCCCCACGGGCCTGGCGTGTGACTTTCCCCACAGGATTTCCCAGCATGCGTATCGGTATTCCCTCAGAAACCAAAACCCTCGAAGGCCGCGTCGCCCTCGTCCCCGCCGCCGCCGCCGACCTGGTCCGCCGCGGCCACGAGGTGTTCATCCAGGCCGGCGCCGGCACCAAGAGCGGTTTTTCCGACGAGGACTACAGCAAGGTCGGTATCAAGATCGTTCCGGACGCCGCCGCCCTCTACGAGGCCGGCGAGCTGATCGTCAAGGTCAAGGAGCCGATCGCCGGCGACCTGGCCCTGCTGAAGAAGCACCACCTGCTGTTCTGCTACCTGCACCTGGCCGCCGAGCCCGAGCTCACCTCGCGCCTGCTCGACATCGGCCTCACCGGCGTGGCGTTCGAGTCGGTGGACGAAAACGGCGCGCTGCCGCTGCTGCTGCCGATGTCCGTCATCGCCGGCCGCATCGCCACCCAGATCGGCACCACCCTCCTGCACCAGCCCAATGGCGGCAAGGGCAAGCTGCTGGGCGGCATGGCTTCCACCCCGCGCGGCAAGGTCGTGGTGCTGGGCGCCGGCGCCGCCGGCAGCAACGCCGCGGCCCTGGCGGCCAATGCCGGCGCCAACGTGGTGGTGTTCGACAAGCGCCAGGATCGCCTGGCCGAAATGATGGCCCTGGCTCCCAACGTCACCGCGCTGTACGCCTATGAATCCTCGGTCGCCGAGGAAGTGGCCACGGCCGACATCGTCGTCGGCGCCGTGCTCATCCCCTCCGCCAAGGCCCCGCGCGTGGTCACCGCCGAGATGGTCAAGACCATGGAGAAGGGCAGCGTGCTGGTGGATATCTCCATCGACCAGGGCGGCTGCTTCGAAACCTCCCGCCCCACCACTTGGAAGGAACCCACCTACACGGTGGACGGCGTGACGCATTTCTGCGTCACCAACATGCCCGGCGCCGTGCCGCAGACCTCCTCCATGGCCATCTCGGCGGCGATCCTGCCGTACGTGCAGCGCCTGGCCGGTGGCAACCAGTGGCGCGATTACGCTCCGCTGAAGGCCGGCATTAACGTCGAAGGGGGCAAGATCGTGCATCCGGCCCTGTCGATGGCATGATGTGCGCCAACGAACGAGCAGAACTGGCTATATAAGTGGCGCGAAGCGCAGGTAGCACAAAGAAGGAAAAAACCCCGGCCCCGGGCCTCAGTGACGAGGCACGGCGCCGCCTGCGCGAGGCCGGGGCCCTGTTGCTGCTGCCGCTGGCGCTGTACCTGCTGGTCTGCCTGTTCAGCTACAACGACCAGGACCCGAGCTGGGGCCACCTGGGCAATGTCGACCATGCCCGGAATTTCGGCGGGGCGGTGGGGGCGAACATCGCCAACATCTCCCGCTACATTTTCGGGCTGGTCTCCTATGTATTTCCGGTGCTGCTGCTGGTGCTGGGCGTGCAGGTGCTGCGCCACCACGGCGAACGCACGGTGGCGCCCTGGGAGCCTTCGCTAAGGCTGATCGGCTACGTCTTCTTCTTCATCACCGGTCCAGCCCTGCTGTGGCTGAACTTCCACGATGCTGCCGTGTTGCCGGAAGGGCCGGGCGGCATCCTGGGTCGCTGGGTGGGCAACGCCGTGGCGCGAGCCTTCGGTGACAAGGGCGCGCCCTTGCTGCTGCTCACCATGTTCCTGATCGCCGTCACCCTGGCCACCGGGTTGTCGTGGTTCAAGCTGATGGATATTGTCGGGCAGGGCGTGCTGAAGCTTGCCGGCTGGTTCGGTGGCAAGGTGAAGCAGGCGCCGGAGGTCTACGCCGCCCGCCAGGCCCGTGCCGAGCGCGAGGTGGTCAAGAAGGTCGAAGCGGTGAAGCAGGCCCGGCGCGAGCCGCTGCGCATCGAGGCGCCGGCGGCACCGGTGGCCAAAAGCGAACGCGCCACCCGCGAAACACAGATTCCCCTCTTTACCGGCGCGGCCGCCGATGGCGAACTGCCGCCGCTGTCGCTGCTGGATGAACCGCCTCCGCAGCCGGCCGGCTACTCGGAAGAAACCCTCGAGGTCCTCTCCCGCCAGGTGGAGCTGAAACTCAAGGATTTCCGCATCGAGGCCAAGGTGGTGGGGGTATATCCCGGCCCCGTGATTACCCGCTTCGAGCTGGAACCGGCCGCCGGCGTGCGCGGCAGTCAGGTGTCCAGCCTGGACAAGGACATCGCCCGCGGCTTGTCCGTGGTGAGCGTGCGCGTGGTTGACGTGATCCCGGGCAAGAACGTGATCGGCCTGGAAATCCCCAACACCCGGAAGCAGATCGTTTACCTCTCGGAAATCCTGCGCTCGGAGAAATACGACCAGCTGAAGTCGCCACTGGCGTTGGCGCTGGGCAAGGACATCGGCGGCAAGCCCGCCGTGGCCGACCTTGCCAAGATGCCCCACCTGCTGGTGGCCGGTACCACAGGTTCCGGTAAGTCGGTGGCGGTGAACGCCATGGTGCTGAGCTTGCTGTACAAGTCCAGCCCGAAAGACGTGCGCATGATCATGATCGACCCGAAGATGCTGGAACTCTCGGTCTACGAGGGCATCCCGCATCTGCTGGCGCCGGTGGTCACCGACATGAAGGAAGCGGCCAACGCGTTGCGCTGGTGCGTGGGCGAGATGGAGCGCCGCTACAAATTGATGGCGGCGGTGGGCGTGCGCAACCTCGGCGGCTTCAACAAGAAGGTGCGTGAAGCCGAGGCTGCCGGCCAACCGATGCTCGATCCGCTGTTCCGGCCCAACCCGGAGATGCCGGGCATGACTGCCGATCAGCTGCACACCTTGCCGCACATCGTGGTCATCATCGACGAATTCGCCGACATGATGATGATCGTCGGCAAGAAGGTGGAAGAACTGATCGCCCGCCTGGCCCAGAAGGCGCGCGCCGCCGGCGTGCATTTGATCCTGGCCACGCAGCGTCCGTCGGTGGACGTGATCACCGGCCTGATCAAGGCCAATATTCCCACGCGCATCGCCTTCCAGGTGTCGTCCAAGATCGATTCGCGCACCATCCTTGACCAATCCGGCGCCGAAACCCTGCTGGGCCACGGCGATATGCTGTACCTGCCACCGGGCACGGCCACGCCCGACCGCGTGCACGGCGCCTTCGTCGACGACCACGAAGTGCATAACGTTGTGGAATGGCTGCGTGCCCAGGGCAAGCCCGATTACATCGAGGGCGTGCTGGAAGAAGTGCAGTCGATGGGCGACGGCAAGTTCATCAACGATGCCGGCCTGCCGCAGGATGCCGAGGAAGGCGATGGCGACAACGCGCTGTACGACAAGGCGGTGCGTATCGTTACCGAATCGCGCCGCGCGTCGATCTCCGGCGTGCAGCGGCACCTGCGCATCGGCTACAACCGCGCCGCGCGCCTCATCGAGCAGATGGAGCAGGAAGGCGTGGTAAGCGCACCGCAACACAATGGCAACCGCGAAGTGCTGGCGCCGCCACCGCCGGCCCGTTGATCCACCCGTTCTTCCACCGTTTCATTCCCAGGTGCACCGCATGATCCGCCGCCTCGCCATCGCCGCCTGTTTTCTCGTTGCAAGCGTGGCCCATGCCGCGCCCGGCGCCGCGCGTGAACGGCTGGATACGTTCGCCAAGGGCATGCACTCCTTAAGCGGGAATTTCTCGCAGGTGTTGCTGGACGTGAACGGCAAGAAGGGCAAGACAAGCTCAGGCACCCTGGCCCTGCAGGCGCCACGGCAGTTCCGCTGGGAAACCACCGCGCCGTACAAGCAGACCATCGTTGCCGACGGCAGCCGCGTATGGCTGTACGACCCCGACCTCGATCAGGTTACGGTGAAGATCCAGAGCAGCGAGGAAGCGCATAGCCCGCTTACCGTGCTTACCGACATCGGCCAGCTCGACAAGAATTTCAAGGTGACCGAGCAAGGTGAGAAGGACGGCGTGGCCTGGCTTCGCCTTAGCTCCACCGCCAAGGATCCGCAGTTCGACTATGCCGACCTTGGTTTCGATGCCGCGGGCCTTAAGAAGATGTCGTTCAAGGATCCGCTGGGCAACACCACGCAGATCGAATTTTCCAACTGGCAGCGCAACGTGGAACTGCCGGCGGCGACGTTCAACTTCACGCCACCGAAGGGCACCGACGTGGTCGGCGACGTCCCGGTGATCAGCACGCAACCGATCAAGGATTAACGCTGGCCGCGGCGCGAGGGGCGCTGCGGCAGCGAGAGTGTTGGGGGTCAGAGTAATTACTCTGACCCCGTACGCACACAAGGGGAGCGGCAGGATGATGTACGTCATCTGGGGCTTGGTGGGCGCGGTGCTGGGATTCGCGCTGCAACAGGAATTCTTCGCTACCGTCTTCGGCGCGATGCTTGGCATCGGCTGGGCACGCATGTCCGGGCTGCGGAGGGACATCAACCTTGCGCGCAAGGAACTGGCCGAGGCGAGGCAGGCGTTCGGTGCCTCGCCGCGTACCGGCGAAGCGCCGCCGTTGGTCGTGCCACCGCTACCCATAGGCGGGTACGTTTCGCCAGACGTCGCCACGCCTCCGATGCCAGTTTCTTCGGCGGCTCCGGCAAGCGCTGTGGATGCCGTCCTGCCGCCACCTGTCCCTCCCACGCCGTCGCGTGACATACCCGCTCCCGTTACACCGCCCGTCCCACCGCGCCCGACCTGGGTCGATGCGCTGGTCCATCGCGTGGGCGCCTGGTTCACCGAAGGCAACGTGCCGGTGAAGATCGGCATGCTGGTGTTGTTCGCTGGCGTCGCGGCCTTGCTGAAATATGCCTCCGATGCCGGCATGTTCCATGCGCCGGTGTCCGTGCGCGTAGCGCTGGTGGCGCTGGCGGCGATCGTTGCGCTTGCCTTCGGCTGGCGACAGCGCTTCAAGCGACGCGTGTTTGCCCTGTCGCTGCAGGGCGGTGCGATCGGCGTGCTGACCATCGACGTGTTCGCCGCCTTCCGCCTGTACGAGCTGCTGCCGCCCACGGCGGCGTTCGGCATGTTGGTGGTGCTGGTGGCCGGCGCCGGCTTGCTGGCGGTGCTGCAGGATTCGCTGGCGCTGGCCGTGCTGGGCCTGGTCGCGGGCTTCGCCGCGCCCATTCTTACCAGCACCGGTCATGGCAGTCACGTGGCGCTGTTCACCTACTACGCGCTGCTGAACCTGGCGGTCCTGGCCATCGCCTGGAAGCGTGCGTGGCGCGTGCTTAACCTGCTGGGCTTCGTCGCCACCTTCGGCGTGGGCGCTGCCTGGGGCGTGTTGCAGTACAAGCCCGAACAATTCGCCAGCACCGAACCATTCCTGCTGCTGAATTTCTTCTTCTACCTGGTCATTCCCTGGCTCTACCTGCGCCGCGCGGCGCAGACGCGCGAGCGGGTGCTCGATGCCTGCCTGTTGTTCGGCAATCCGCTGGTGAGCCTGTTGCTGCAGGGCGCGTTGCTGCGCTGGCAGGGCAAGGCGATGGCGGTATCGGCGCTGGTGGCGGCGGTGGTGTATCTGGCTGTGGCCTACAGCGTGCGCAAGCAGAAAGACTTGGGGCTCCTGCGCGACGCGTGGGCGGTGCTGGCGATCGGCTTTGCCACGCTTGCCGTACCGCTGGCGCTCAGTGCCAGCGTCACCGCCGGCATCTTCGCGGTGGAGGGCGCGGGCCTGGTGTGGCTGGGGTGGCGGCAGCAGCGCTGGTTCGCCCGTTGGTCAGGCCTTGGCCTTGCGGCGCTGGCCGCGTTTGCGTGGGCGGCGGGACACGTGCCGTCATGGCAGGCGCCGGCCGTGGCCAACCGCAATTACCTTGGTGCGCTGTTGATCGCGGTGGGTGGCGCGGCCAGCACATGGCTCTACCACCGGTATGGATCGGAGAAGCCGCGTTCGCGCGCGGCAGCCGTGGTGTTGTTTGGCTGGACCATGGCCTGGTGGCTGCTGCCGACCACAGTGGAGATCGCGAACCACTTGACCGACGTGCACGCCGCGGCCGGCATCCTGGCCCTGGTGGGCATCACCACCTGGGTGGTGGCCGAGCTGCAACGCCGTGCGGTGCACGCACTGAGCACCGCGATGCGGCTGGCGGTGGCGGGGCTTACCTGGGTGTCGATCCTGGTGATCGTGCTGTGCCTGGTGCCGCCCTGGCAGGTACTCGGTGGCTGGCTGTTGCTGGCGGTGGTGGTGACCTTTGCCGGCGGCTGGCGCGCCATGATTTGCCTGCAGGGCCACCCACGCCTGGCGGCGACCACGCAGCTTGGATGGTGGTGGCGCGTACCGGTGACGATCGCCTGCGCGCTGGTGGCGGCGGCCGATGGCTGGCACTGGCTGGACGACAGTTGGCGCCTGGCCATGGTGGTGGCGCCTGCGCTGGTGCTGTGGTTCACCACGCTGCGCCGCCCGGCGTGGGTGCAGCGGCCGTTGCCCGTGGAAGACTCGGCGGTCGATCTTCTGCTGCATTCGCTGTTCGTGGTACTGGCAGTGATCTTCATCTGCTCGCTGTTTGCCGAAGGCTCGGCAGCACCGCTTGGCTTCGTGCCGCTGGTGAATCCGGTGGAGATGGTGATGCTGGCGATCCTGGCCGCCGGGTTCGGCTGGTTCGGCGCGCCGCAAGTGGCACCATCGACACGGCGCCTGCGTCCTCTGCTGATGGGCGTGGCGTTGATGGCCTTCGCTACCAGCGCCACCCTGCGCGGTGTGCATCACCTGGGCAACGTGCCCTGGGACGGCAGCCTTGCGGAGTCGTCCGTGGCGCAGATGTCATTGACGGTGACATGGAGCGTGCTGGGCGTGCTGGCCTGGATCGCCGGTTCCCGGCGTGGCCAGCGCGGCCTGTGGCTGGCCGGTGCCGTCACCATGGGCGTGGTGCTGGCCAAGCTGCTGCTGGTGGATCGCTCCCACCTGGGGAATCTGTTCGGTATCGCCTCGTTCATTGCCTATGGCCTGCTGTGCACGGCCATCGGTTACTTCGCGCCGGCGCCTCCGCGCCGCGCAGCCGCCATGCCGGAGCCCGCCGATGCGTCCTGACCTTCGCTGGCTTGCCAGTGCTTTATTCCTTGCCTCGGGCATGGCCGCCGCCAGTCCCGCCACGGATTACGCCACCGCGTTCCCGCTGGACACGCACGGCACGGGCGACGCCTTCCGCATCGAAGCCACGCCCGCGCTGTACGCGCACGGTAAGCCCGACGCTTATTTGCATGACATGGTGGTGGTGAATTCGATGGGTGTGGAGGTGCCGTTGGCGCCTTTGGCACCTGTCCCGGCCGTGCAGCATCCCTACCAACTGCACACACGTTTGCTTCCCGTGCCCGGTGGGGCAAGTGAGAGTGACGGCAACGGCCACGTTCGCCGTAACAGCGATGGCAGCGTCCAGATCGACCTTGGCGCGGGCGAGCTAAAAGCGAAGCCGCCGCGGCAATGGATATTCGACGCGCGCAAGGCCATCACGGCGAGCACAATCACCATCGACAAAGTCGACGGTGTCGACATGCAGGTTCAGTTCATCGTGGAAGCGAGTGATGACTTGCAGAACTGGGTCCAGAATTCTTCTGGCACCGCAATCATTGCTATCTCGCGCGGCGACGACGGCATAGATAGCCGAACCATCAACTTGATGGGGGGCAAACCGGCGCGCTATTGGCGCTTGAACTCGATAGATGAAGACGCACCCTGGGATATCGAACATACGCCGGGTGTGACAATTGAAGGCACTTATGCCGATGTGGGCGACCAGCGCATGGCGGCCTTCCAGTGGGTCGAGGTCAACGGCAAGGCCGATGGCGACCATGGTTTCGTCTACGAACTGCCGGCGACGTTGCCGGTAGGCGCGGTACAGGTGAAGCTGGCGGAGGTGAATGGCGCGGCACGGGTGCAATTGAATTCGCGCGGAACCAGCGATGCCTGGACACCACTGGGCGACGTCACCGCCACCACCGTGGGCGGGGAGGGTGGTACCGCCACCATCGCCACTACGTCCGGCAAGTTGCTGCCCAACACCTTGCGCATCGAAGACACCCGGCTGCACGCACTTCGACTCACTTCGACACCGGCTTTGCAGCAGGCTCCCACGCTGCGGGTGGCCTTCACCCCGGATCGCTTCGCCTTCCTGGCCCAGGGCTCGGGTCCGTACCGCGTGCTGGTGGGTAGTTACGCCGCTCGTCGCGGCGATTCTCCGGTGGATGCCGCCCTGGCCAGACTGCGGCTGGACAAGGGGTCGGACTGGCAGCCACCGCTCGCCACCCTGGGCGAGCCAGCGGTCGCCGCGGGCGAAGCCGCGCTGCAACCGGCCAAGGTGCCCTTCGACTGGACCAAGCCACTGCTATGGGGCGTGCTGGTGCTGGGAGCGCTGCTGGTGATCTTCATGGCGCTGAGTCTGCTGCGGTCGCCACGCGGCGTTGATGGTGGGGGGTCAGAGTAATTACTCTGACCCCGTTCCCATTCCCGGTTCTGGTCAGGGCCGTGGCAGCCCGTTGAGCCCTCGATGACGCCCCAGGGGCGATAATGTCCCGATGAACTCCGCCGTCGTGACTCCCGATGCCTAGCCATTCCCCGACCCCGGGGCTTTTCGCCGAGCCTGAGGCCCTGAAACCCCTGGCCGAGCGCATGCGCCCGGCCAGCCTGGACGAGATCGTCGGCCAGCCGCGCCTGATCGATCGATCCTCACCGCTGCGCCGCGCGCTGGAGGCGGGCAGGGTGCATTCGATGATCCTTTGGGGGCCGCCCGGTTGCGGCAAGACCACCCTGGCCCTGCTGGTGGCGCGCTATGCCGATGCCGACTTCCGCGCGATCTCCGCGGTGATGTCGGGCCTGCCGGACGTGCGCAAGGCGCTGGCGGAAG
>Ga0307510_10006364_pt1 | contig 14084 bp, 10 predicted proteins | sample 12_EM_MG_FD_207224 | JGI IMG/M metagenome (GOLD analysis project Ga0307510, IMG submission 207224) | Populus trichocarpa ectomycorrhiza microbial communities from riparian zone in the Pacific Northwest, United States - 12_EM | ecosystem: Host-associated > Plants > Roots > Unclassified | place... | reverse complement strand
TTTACCCCACCATTTATTTTTTTTTTTTTTAAAAAATTTACCCCCCCCCCCCCCCCCCCCCAAGGAAAGCAAACCTGTTTTTCCATGTCTGATAGAATTCATCACCAGGCTATATTGGAAACATTACATCTGTGTGTGTGTGTCCTCATAGGTGTCATTATATTCAACTCAGAAAATAACATTACAGAAATACAATGAAGTAAAATTGATCTGCTGCGTGCTCTCTTACATGGAGACACAAATTTATATGTTTGGTACATTCTTATGTACAAGAGTGATTGGCATTTCATCATATCCTGTGCAGGTTCAGGATGCTTTTCCTTTCTCCATTGGATTCTCATCAGATGGTGCCCAAATCTCCACTGGTTCTAATTGCATACTGTTTCCAAAAGGCCAACCCTTTCCAAGTACCAAAGTTTTGACATTTCAACGGAGTAACTTGTTACATCTGGAAGCATTCTATGCCAATCTGAATGAACTCCCTGCTGGTGTATCTACAAATATGAGTTCTTTCACAGTAAGCCTACTAGAGTTTGTCTGATAGAAAACTTTGAAATCCTTTTGTCTTTTTTTATTATTCTATTATCTCAGTCAATTGGAAGCGAATGGATTAAGGATGAGGCAAGTTTTTCTTTTCTAGAAAGATTGGTGTGATACATGTACATTGTCAATAACGACGAGCTAATAGTGTTCAGGTTTATGAATCTGTCAATGTCACATGTAATGCGTGCATGTGCGCGCACACACACATGCATTGTCATTAAGGAAATTTCAACAAATGTTTCAACGCCAGTCTATTATGATTTCACACTCATGGACCATCTTCATCTCATGTGCTTTATCTGATGCTGTCTGTTTCTGACCCAGCTATTTATGAGCTGAATAAAAACTTCAAAGCATTGATGTGATATGCATATCGATTATCCAGGACAAAAGGCAGCTTTTATTTTAAGATCCATAGATTTGTTTGTGTGACATGGAAACTAAATACTATACAGTGCTATCTCAATTGCTATCTTTTTGTTGTCATTCGTGGGCACTTAAGTATGGCTAACATGAAAACTCGAGACTTAAAAATGATTTTCATTTGCTATCTCTTTGAATACATGCCATGGAAGTATATGCTTTGCTCCTTGTGCACTGGATGCATCTTTTATAATTGAACCAGGATGGCTTATAAGTTGATGAATTTTTATTTATTTATTTATTTTTAATGCAGATTGGTCCTTTCCAAGCCTCCTCTAATGAAAAGGCAAGGATTAAAGTTAAAGTTCAACTAAACCTTCATGGCATTGTAACTGTTGAGTCAGCTATGGTAAGAATTTTCTCTTCTTTGTGGTCTCCATTTTAGCTTTGTCACTTTCTAAGAGATTTTTAATGTGGTACAAATCTTGTCATGAATTCAGTTGGTGGAAGACCATATGGATGATTCTGCTAGAAGGGGTAACATACATCCACAAATGGACAGAACAAAGATGGATTCTGATTCATCGACAAATGTTGCAAATAGTGAAGATAATACCACTGTGCATTCTCAGTCATCCGATGCTACTGTAATATTTTTTTTTTCGTAAATTCTATTTTGTAATGCAACAATTCTTTTCAACCGTTGTTGTACAAAGGGATCAGAAAGTTCTATTTGTTGTACTTATGTTCTTTGTTGGTTTTTATGCTCGCACGCACACACAACACGCATATTCAGTCAACTTGGTATGCAGTTTTTATTTGGGAAAGTAATCTCTCTTCTTTTTGTGAAGTGGCTAAATTCAAGTGGAAAAGCTTTGGAACATGCATTTAGTTCATTTGCACTCCTGTTTTCAGCAGGGTAATGGTACACTAAAAGATAAAGCTAATCAGAGATTTGAGATACCTGTTAATGAGAACATATATGGTGGAATGACCAAGGATGAGCTCTCAGAAGCTCAAGAGAAGGAACTTCACCTGGCCCAACATGATAAAGCTGTAGAACAAGCCAAAGACCAGAAGAATGCTTTGGAGTCTTATGTTTATGAGATGCGAAATAAGGTACAACCTCAACTTGATGACTTTGTTAGTTTGTAATTATATGTTAATGCCAGAGTATCTAGATATGGTTCGGTTTTATTAATGAAACTGCTTAGTTACATGGTTACAGAGAATTTGGTTTTTGAGTGCCTTTTGGAAAAGCACTGTGCTTCTGCTGGATCTTTTGAAGATTTAAAATACAAACTTTCAGCTGCGGTCATGGATTGGATATTGTGCTTAAAACGCTAAATTAAATTGTTACATGGCTTTGTATTATATAATTACCACTCATTTATTCTCCATGTTTGCATACTGGATGACTCCCTGTCAATTGCCAGCTAATCAAGTTTTAAATTTCTTTTGAGTTGACGGAACATATGCACTTGCAAATCTCGCTGGTGAGTTATAGGGAGAGATATTATTTGCAAAAACTTGCCTTGACAATGCCAATTGCTTAAATTAAATGAATAATCCTATGTAGATTGTCTGAGACGCTCTTATTCATGCTGGATATATTAGTTCAATGAAAGCTCAGAAAGTCTTCTAGGTCATAGTTACTTTTTTTTTTTTTTTTTCATAAGCTGACTTTGAAAAATAATGACCTGCACTTGAATAGCTTTTCAACACATATCGGAGCTTTGCTAGTGATATGGAGAGGGAAGGAATTTCCAGGAGCCTACAGGAGACTGAAGAGTGGCTTTATGAGGACGGTGATGATGAAACTGAAAATGCTTATACTGCAAAAATGCAGGATCTTAAGAAGGTAATTACTTATCTCTATCTAAATCTCAAATTTAGTATTCTCCTCTTTTCCTAACATGCAATTTTTCCTGGTTTCTAATAGTTGGTGGATCCAGTTGAGAATCGATATAAAGATGAAGAAGCAAGAGCACAAGCAACAAGAGATTTGTTAAATTCCATTGTGGATCATCGAATGTCTACGGATTCTCTCCCAACCGAGGATAGAGGATTGGTATGCTAATGAAACAAATAATGATGACAACTATATCCACGACACTTAATTACTTACGAGCAATGTCTGTGACTTTGATTTCTTTCAGATCACTGATGAGTGCAATAAAGCTGAGCAGTGGCTGAGAGAGAGAACCCAACAACAAGATTCCTTACCTAAGAATGCAGACCCTGTATTATGGTCAAGAGATATCAAAAGCAGGACAGAGGATCTGAACTCGTAATATTCTCTGCCTTTCATTTTCTCTTCAAAAAAATCTAGAATTTTACTTTCTGATATCTATTATACAATAAAATCATATCCATATATCTACCTCAAAGGGAAGGTGGTGTTGTGATCCATCGGATGAAATATTTTATACATCATGTTTAGGAAATATGGACATCTGTAGCTAGGAGATTCTTGTCATCCACAAATTTCCACTAATGATCATAATTATTTATTTCATGGATTTCAGCACATGCAAGCAGATATTGAGAAGGAAGTCTTCCCCTGCAAATTCAGACGAAAGTAGTAGCCTGGACCAGCAAGAATAGGTTCGTGTTGGACCTCAGAAAAGTTCTGCAGTTTATCTAGACTTGTAATTCAGCCTAGTATATGCAAACCTAGGATAACAATTTTGGATAATGTAAACTAAACAAGGAAAGCACGCAGTAGAATTAGGTTTGGCTTCCCACCAGTTCTCAAGGTGGCTTGAAAATGTCACAGCATAGGGTAGGTTGTGAATTACCGATGAATATAGGATTCTTCAGTGTTTCATCCAAGACTATTGTGTGGTTATCTGGTTAAGTATATCCTTTGTGTAAAGTTATGAGCTTTGCACTATCATCTTTTTCTGCATTAGCATTGTTAGGACGAGCTGCTACGAAAACAAATGGTTTGTGAGGAAACCATGCTCATTGAACAATGAGCCATTGTTAGCAGAAGCATGATATACAATATTAAAACTTTGGAATTAACTGCTAAACGGAACACATTGCCATATAAACCCTCTGAATCAGAGCTTGTACAGGATTAATGATTTCTCTTCCTATTGTCACACTGGAAGAGAAGTTAGACCAAGAATGGTTGGAGAAAATAGCGACAAATACGAAATGAGAATGGGCAAAGACAAGTTGGAAGGCATGCGGAGTTTATTGAACGTTATACATCGACTGCAGGCAAAAAACGACACAAACATGTATTGCTCACATGTTTTGTCTAATACTCGTCATCCAGCCTCTCATTTACCCTCGAAGAAATAAAAACAAAAAATCAGCCTCGCTTTCTCTTGGCGTTTGTTTTCTTTTGACTTTGTGAACCCTTCCCCTTGGTGTTTGTTTTCTTTTTTGACCTTCTAAACCCTCCACTATCCTGTCAGCAAGAAATGCATATGGTTACTAATTATTACCAATACTCGATATATTCTATAAAACATCTTTCTCGATGCCTGCAAGGGAAACAATTTAAGTTCATAAATTTTACCTTCTTGTAATGTCTGTAGGCAATTTGACCTGACAACTCCTGACCATTTTTTGAGATATAAACCTGCAGAGGTTCAAGATTATTAGGAAAAGCTGCAAATTATCCTACAGAAAGATTGCATTGGCCATCAACCATCCACAAGAAATCCGAAGCTTTGTAAGACGTATAAGTTGAAATTTGTACTTCTGCTATTGAATGGTTACTGTCGGAAAGAATTTGGATCCTTTAAAATTTGCATTTCCCCGTACAGTAATTCAACATACCTTCCTCCCTTCAGGCGATGTATACCAATGACCATCACCTTGGTCACTTGCATGCACCCGTCTTTTCCCAGCATCCTTTGGAATGGCAGTACTGCTTTTGGGGTCCACCCATCCTTCAGAAGCAAGTGAAACTTCTCCAGCATTTGATTTCTTGGATTTGTTTCTTCCCCTTGTTGAGCCTTTCTCGCTGTTAGTTCTCTGAGTTCCTTGCTTTCTAGAAGCTTCTCTATTGAATTGGCTCCTGAAATGACAACTATGCATCATAACAAAAATTGATGCTGTGTATGAAGAAGCGACTGAAGTGTGAGATATAAAGGAAATTACATGTAATCGATAGCTGATTCAGTAATTAATTGGTTTCCTTTGTTGTTAACAATGCCCAGTGGGAAAAAGTAGGGTAACCGGCTGTGGACCAATCTCTGAATCCTCAGATCTTCATGGAAGAAGTAATGATGAGCTGGAGGAAGAGGGTCAGCTAAATTCCAGCATTGCTGAAAGTCCACCATGCTATTTGGATCTTGATGAAAGCGTGTGCTGTCACCTGTTTGCAAATTGCTCTGCAGTTTATGAGCTTTATTCTTATTATCTTGAAGAGATTGGAAATACTCATTACACATCTCATCCAGAACAGGTGTCTGAACCGGATAACTCTTTATTGGACAGAAATCTTTCCATAAATCCTCATTTCGATGTTCACCCAACAACGTTTTATTTTTACGTTCACTTGTAGTTGGCTGTTGCTTCTTTGAGGATGAATCAGTTTTCTGAGTTTTTCCACTAGCATCTGCACTGATAGAAGCCTCATCAGAATCAGAATCAATCAACTGAAACCTTCGAAGAGGACTTATTGTTAACTTTGGAAACATCAACCCACTGTGACCTGTCTCCAAACTGGAAGACACGGAGGCAATCGACGCCTGTTCCTTTTTATTTCCCTTCAGTAAGCTTGGTGATTGACTGGTTAAAACCCCACATCCTTTCAGTGGAACCTTCGAACTACTACAAACAGAAGTGAACTGAGTTGATACTTTGGCATCTGTCATAAAAAAGAAAAGGCACTTACATCTCTGCAAACTAAAATCTAACAACAGAACAGACACTGAACATGCACTTGAGATATCAACATCAAATTATTAAACAATCACCGAAAACAGAGAATGAAGCATTTAATGGAAACAACTTAGTCGCAGTAATACATGTTCTTCTATAACCATTACTGACTGAAGAACTGCTTTGGAAAAGGAATTTACAACCATCCAAGGGTTAGATTGACATTCACAATATGATAAATCCTCGTCATCAAAATGTACACCAACAATCCAAAAGAGCCAATATCTCAACATAATGCCTGACATGAACTAAAGCTTAATCACATATTAGAATCTAAAGCATAACTCTAAGCTAATAAATTCTTAGAAATGGAGCCTACAAGAGAAAATCGCATCAAGCCCTTCACCAAATTAACCAAAGTTCCATACAACTACTCATTTACTAACCAGCAATATTTTCCGAGGAAATTAGGAAACCGGGAATTCCCAATACAACACCTACTGAACAAAACATCCCCAATCTAAAGTCCCTCGACAAAACAACTAAACAAAACCTATCTCTTATCAACTTCAAGATCTGTTATTGCAACGCCCATTATACTGACTTACTCTACAACATCAATACATACATGCTATAACTCAAACCCCATGAAACAACATTGGCCCAAATCATCATTTCCATTAAAAAGCACATATTCAACATAGAAAAGATAACTTCAAAATTATTCTTACCTTTCTACAACATCAAAGCAAATAGTATTAATTCAATCCCTCAAAGATAACACAAAATCAAATCATAAATTTCACTCAAGATTCCAACTTTATCATCAAAACCCACCTCAAGATTATTCCAAAAAAAAATCTCAAAAAAACCATTTCAAAACTATTAAAAATAACTAAAAATAAAAGCCATTGCTTCTGAAATTTACCTCTAACACCAAAATCTTCTTGTGAGGAGAACTCTTCAATATCATCATCTCCATGATCACAACAAAAACCCTCCAATTCCACCTTCCTCACCTTTGATTTCTGGGTCGCGGGTCCTCGTCTTAACCGCCTTAAGACCCGGGTCGGGCCAGGTCCGGGTTCAGGATCCGAATCCATGACATCGGGCCCGAGTTCTTCCTCCTCTTCTTCGGAATCCATGACCTGGGGTCCCCCATTTTGGTCGTCTGATGGTGTATTTGAGCTTGAATTTGGTGCTGGATTGAGCGTGGAGGTTTGGAAGTGGTGGGTGGGTATTCGGGGCTCCGATTCGATATCTAAATCTAACCCGAGAGAGAACGTGGGAGGCTCGATATCTGCCATTTTTTCGAGAAAGAGGGGAATGGAGAGGGCTTTTTGAAGCGAGGGGGTGAAATGGGCATTGGCTTGCCGCGCTCTTAAGTTGAATTTTGGAGGGATTTTTATTTGCTTATTAAATCTAAGTTTTTTTAAAAAAAAATAGTGAAGCTACTTTTCACTCTTTCATGTTATATTTGTTTTTCTTTCCTATTTTTTTTTTTTTTAAATTAACCCCATTAGTATTTATTTACTATTATCAAACTTTTCTTAAAAAAACTTTTCATTTTTTAAAAAAGAAATTATAAAAAGTTATTTATTAGTTAAATTGACGGAAATTAATAATCATGGGCCTTTTGCTAAACCTAGCATGAAACTGAGAAATGGTGGAAGCATGAAGCCTAGATATAAAGACCAATCCTCCTAAGCCCAACACGTAAGCCAGCAAATTGAACTCCATTTTCTGACAGCCACCCTTCAGTTCTACTCTTTGGAGTTTGAACCCCTGGCACAGTCGTCGTCAAGAAACAGGCAGAAAGACAACAATGGAAAAAGAGAGAGAAAGAGAGAGAAAAGAAGAATTCGATGCTTCAGAGATCGAATACGTTAGCTACGGTGGTGAGCATCACTTACCATTAATCATGAATCTTGTTGATCAAGAACTTAGTGAACCTTACTCCATCTTCACATACCGTTACTTTGTTTATCTTTGGCCACAACTTTCTTTCTTGGTAAGTGTGATTCTTTTCCTTCTGTTCTTTTTTTTTATGTTCTTGGGAATTTTTTTTGCTGTAATTTTGTTTGTGTTGGTGGGTTTTCAATTTCAGGCGTTTCACAAAGGGAAATGTGTAGGGACTGTTGTGTGTAAGATGGGGGATCATCGGAATTCAACGTTTAGGGGTTACATTGCTATGTTAGTTGTCATCAAACCTTATCGAGGAAGAGGCATTGGTAATGGTTTCGGTTTTCTTTTCGTGTTGGGGTTTTGTGCACAGTTTTAGGTTGTCTTGGATCGTATATGTGAATCTTGAATTGGTTTTTTCTGTACTATAGATTTATTAGAAACGCTGAAGGCAAGGGGGGTGAGGTTGTCAAGAAAATGGTCATGCATTGATGACATCAGTAGTAGAAATATGTTTGTTTGGGATGCTTGTGTATGTTAACAGTCTGTATTTGATTTGAACTCGAGGTCAACTGTTTGTTTTCATACATTTGGGATGGCATTTACAATGGATTGCATGTAGCTTAGGTTTTTGATAGTTTTTAGGTTGGGTGTTGATATGTCATGTTTGTATATGGGCGTGTTGTAACTTGTATTGAAATTATCTTCATATTGCAGCCACAGAACTTGTTACCAGATCTATTCAAGTGATGATGGAATCAGGATGCGAAGAGGTTTGTTGAATTTTAATTGCTGTGCCTTTTGGTTTATACTAGTCATAATGTAGCATTATTCGTACAACATCACAATTCATAAAGAAAGTATGAATTTTTACCCCTAAGCTTCATTTGGACTTTCAATGGTACTGAATGAGGGTGTAGTAGAGCAGCCTTAAAATAGCTCCATTTCTTAAGCATCATCATCAAACATTAAGTGTCTGTTTGAGGTTTGAAATAGCATAGGAAAGAATGAGAATCGGGCAACTGCTCAAGTGATTACCTTCACTGCCTTATTTGAATACTTTTCCTTTCTGACCCTCTGCACTCTTGATCTCAAACCTAAGGGAAAAACAAGCTTTCCTCATGAATTTCGTTGGCAACTTGGCATATGTGTAAATGTTGATGCTTGGCCTCTTGTTCAAGCCTCCAAAAACAATTTCTTCTGAACTTTTTTGGTATCTGTGCATGTGTATACTGTGTGATCTCTTAGTTATTTCTCTCTGCAGGTGTTATTTCAAATCCATCTCTCCTCTTGTGTTTATCATTATTAGGGTTAAGCTTGCTGTATCTTTGGAGATATTCCTGCAATTAAACATCAGTCCATGCAAACAATGAATTGTGTTATTAATGTAATGCCAGGTTATGTGTGATATTTTGACTTTCAATGACTGATTGCACCTACATGACCTTAGGAACTCATAGCTGATTTATGGATATGGTGAAATTGAACAATCCCATAAATTTTCAATTTTCTTTGTTGAAAGAATGGTTCCATGGAAAAAAAAAAGTCCATGCATATGGCATCTCCATCCTTTGCTGCAGTATCATATTTCCAAAGTTTTACTTATATGTTTGCTGTCCCAAGAAGCCAATAATTTGTGAGGCTTTGCTTCTAAAATTTGTTGGCTTTGCTGATCGTCCTTGTGTTTGTGTATAATGCATTAATTCTATTTCTAGCTATTTCACTTTCATGCATGAATATGCTCTCTTTTTTCAAATTGGACAAAGACATAAAAAGAAAAGGTAGGAGAGAATATTGAGTTGGTTCGAACAGTATGGATTTCTGCATTTACTATGAATGGAGGATATCAGAACAGTTGAAAAGAACTTCATATGATTATCGGACTGTTTTTTCTGCTAATCTGATGATAAATGGTCTATTTCATAACATATGAATACCACACCAAAGAATGTGGGTCATTGAATGAGTACATTTCCCGTATTTGCTTATGCTTTAAGATATCCCAACTTTATGTTCATTCATTCAAGCATGCTAATTCTTTCATTAGTGTGAAGATGACGTCTAGTTGTCATTTTTTTTTATTGTTTTGTGTCTTTGTTTTTTCCTCTCCTAAGGTGACATTGGAAGCAGAAGTAACAAATAAAGGAGCACTCGCACTATATGGCCGTCTTGGTTTTATTAGAGCAAAACGACTCTTTCGCTATTACTTGAATGGAGTAGATGCTTTTCGTCTGAAGCTGCTATTTCCCCAGCCAGAGTTACACCCCTTTTTGCCTATGATGGCTGATAGAGATGCTACCCAGATGCATGATGATCACTCACCAACGTCAGAAGAGTTTTCTGAGCTCCATAGAAACTTGTAAAAGTGGACATTTTCACTGCACTTGGCGGTCTCTGTGAACTACAAACAATGGGGTGATATTTGATCTTTAGAGAGCAGCACAGCCTCACAACTTGCACAGGAATTCCCACAAGTGTGGTTCTTGATCAAGTCAATTCTGTTTACTGAAGTTGTGTGCATGTTCATCGGCCTTGTCTAATAGAAATGTATCAGCATACAAGGCCTCATACATGTAATACGTGTACATTGTAACGTGTCAGCTGTGATTAAAACAGTCAATCTTTCTGAGGTCAACCTTTTCACTCCATTGTTTTTCTGTTTGCTTTAAACAAAGTTTTTTCTTCAATAATGAGCTTAAAACATCAAGTCCAGATTTTTTTTATGGGCCGAAATAAATATTACATATTATAGTTATAGGGGTCTTTATGGATTTATGGATATAGTTGGAATTTGGATTCATAATTATATCTAATTAATATTTTATAAATTGCAAATTTGATTTTTTTTTAAAATTTAGAGGGTTGGATATATCAGGTTAGGCTAAATTTTTTTTATAAATATTACATATATTCATTAATTAAGTTTATATTGTAAATTTTTATAGGTCCATAATTAGAAATGAATTTATAATATGGAATATAAATGTCATGACACCTCAATGTTAGATTTAATATTCATACATTGCACCATTATTAAATTCTAGATACCTTCCACTCCCTTCTAGCATATAGATAAAAAAAATATTTTATGCAAAGAAATTTAATAGAAAACCAATTAATAAAAACTTTGGAGTTAAAATATTTCTAAATAAAATATAAATAAATATTAAATTAAAAAACTATCAAATATAAAAATAAAAAAATATAAATTGTACGAGTTTGGTCAAATTGATGAGGTTTTAAAAATTCTTATCCGCCACCCGATTTAAGATATTAACTTTTTAGGTTTTTTAATCTATTATTATATCTATTATCTAACTTTAAAATATTTGGTCGGATAATATAATCCAAATATTATAGATATACTGTTTTTTCGTATAATCCTAATTAATATCCCAACACAAGCAAATTCTTGGTGACATTTAAAAGGTGTTGTGTACGTGAAATTCTTCAATTTTCAGCAGTTTTGGTGGTGGAAGACCATAGTGTCAATCTGTGATTTTGATCTCATCGATCGACCTGTTTTCTCTTTGTTTTTCTATTTTGTTTTCTTGACTTCTGCTTGGGTGCTGCTGCCTTAAAGAGCTTAGCCACTACTAGTACATTGCCAGATAGCATTTTCTCTCGTTTTAGGAAGATTTCGACTGCCAAACTACGTACATTGTTTTCATGTAGCATGCATATTCGAGTCTCAGATACCATGAACTTGATATTTGAGAATTTAGAATTCGATCCCACCCCAGTAATCCAGAACCAAAAGGAGAGAATATCTGCCCGCTCGAAGAAGCTATTCGAATTCCGAGCAGATCCACCATATATCCCTCTTGACAAATTGAGAGAGAAAAAACATGATGATGAACAAATGAAAAGACCAATCAATGCTTTCGTTTTTCAATTTCGAATAAAACATTGCAAACTAGCCAAATAGATGAACTTAATGACTTGTTCATCCAAAACCTAGTTCTAGTGAAGTTTTGCTTTCGATTTTATTCTTTTTATTTATTAAAATGATATTGTTTTTTTTTTTTAAAAAATCTAAACCAAAGTCATTTTATTTATAAAAAAAAAAACATAGCTTGGTTCACCTACTACTCGTTAGTCAACTCACCAACCAGTAACTCGAGCTTTAGATATGATTGATTTCGAATTGAGTTTTATAACTATAATCGTATTTTATATAAAAATATTTTCATGTTAGTTTTCATACATTCAGATAATTTTGTTTTTGTTGTCCAGTCAAATATAGAATATTCATATCATAATTAACTTCATAATAGATTAATAATAAGAAGAAATTTAATCTACGTGATTATAGAAACTTTTATATTTAAATTAATGTACATGACTTTGAGCAAGTAAACGAAGCATCAAGTTGTTGACTGATTATTATTGAATTCACAACTTTGACGAACTGATTTAGCTAAAGACTAAGTCGGTGATGCAAATCTTTCCAGTCTCGAGTCTCGACCAAACCTATAATAACCTAATCTCTTATAGACCTAAACGTCTGTGCTTCTTCTTAGCTAACTCCCAAATAAATCCCTTAAACATTTAGATATAGGAGCAATATTTATGGTTTCCTCTAATTAATGGCTATGATATAGTGACAAGAAATTAATTAACAATAAGGGGTTCCTTACCCCACACACACACACACACACACACACATATATATATATATATATACATAAAAGCCAATTATGAACACACAGTCAAACCAAGAAAACCCCAAATGATATACACAGGAGCGGAACCAAAACATAAAATTAAAAGGGGTCAAAATGCTGTGATTTATGCGGTGTCTTATAAAAATACTATGGATGAACTTAAAGGGGCTGGAAAAAAATTTTCCTTGCAGTACCGGGATCCCTGCCAAACCTCCTGTCTCTGCCCTGGGTATGCAATATTGTCCATGCATTTCTCTAATGACTACAAAATATATAGCATTTCATTTGCATGATACGGTACGTTTAGGTTTTTCAGTCGTATTTGAAAAGAAAATATAAACTATATTGCTAGAGAATTAAGGATTTCTCTAATTGTTGGGGCAATTTACACTGCTCGAACTAATTGTGATCATGTACCATAAACCTAATTATTAGCAAGTTAATTTTAGTTAATTACCAAGACGTTGATATTTGAGAATTCAATCCCATTCCATTCCAGTAGTGGGAATTAAATATGCGTTGTTCTTATCTCGTAAAATGGAATAAAAATCAAATGATAATTTAACATTTATATATTCTAAATGATAATTACATGGAACAGGAGAAGATTACCACAACAGCCAATGAAAGACGGTCAACCCAAGAAAATCCCAAATGGCACACAATTTCCAAGCATTTTCTCCATCGGCATGGGATGATTTGCATGGTACGGTAGGTTAGGGTTTTCTCAGTTGATCATGAGTAGTCAGCTACCTCTTCGAGTCAAAAGGCAAGGAAGTAGCAATGCTTACTTCAATTTTTGGCGGCCTCAACATGGTTTTAACTAAGAATATATATATATAGATCGATCTGAGTCATTTGATCTAGTCTTAAGACCATATATTATATAATAAACAACTAGCACGCACACGTACGTCTGGTTAATTTATTTGAGTTTTTTTTTTTTTTTTTCTCAGGATTACATCACAGTGTAGCTGTTTTTCATGTTGTTGAGCCATCAAAGTGTTCAGATTCATTTTATTTTAATCTCCCCTCTTCCCTCTTCCTCAAAAATCACTCTGTTTTCTTTCAAGCAAAGATCCTTAAAGATTAGTTTCTCGCATAAAATAAAATAAAAAAACCATAGAAACGCAATGAGGGATGGGGTGCCACGTGTAAGGAGCCCATTAAGTTGGGTGGAGGATGAGGGCGCAGCCAGAGCCAAGCCTCCATTTTTAGTGGTTTCTTGACCTTTTTAGGTTCGATTTGCCTTTTGGAGGATATAGCAGCATGCACGGGATTGTTCGAGAGGTGAGTGATCAACGTAGCCAAGTTAGACCACCAACCATCCTCGAGAAGTTCAACTTCGTGTCAAGCCTGCCACCAACTTAATTTCGTCTGATCAATTTAATTAACCTTGTTTTGTCAACTCCATGGGCCTAAACACTAGTTCTTTATTATGCATGCAGAATTAGACCATATCTATAGGTAGGCGTGGATTTTCCCAAGTTCATATATATATATACAAGAGGATCAGAAGACTCGAAGTAGGTGTGGATTTTCCCAAGTTTGCATCCAAAAATCTGAGATTGTAGAAATTGCCTATAATTTATATATATCATAGTTGTCTGTTCTAAATACTATGGACTAATATGCCAAAAAAAAAAAAAACTTGGGTTATATATCGGGTTAATATATAAAAAGGATGAACTGAGTTTAATTAAACTATTTAAATCATTTAAAAATAATCTAATTTAAATTAGTTTGATCTTGTCAATATAA
>Ga0307510_10006363_pt1 | contig 14084 bp, 14 predicted proteins | sample 12_EM_MG_FD_207224 | JGI IMG/M metagenome (GOLD analysis project Ga0307510, IMG submission 207224) | Populus trichocarpa ectomycorrhiza microbial communities from riparian zone in the Pacific Northwest, United States - 12_EM | ecosystem: Host-associated > Plants > Roots > Unclassified | place... | reverse complement strand
TCTCATCGGCCACCGTCGTTTACCGCTCCTACAGAAAGGAAAAGGTCCAAGAGCTACCCCAGGAGGATCTCCGCGCCAGATTCTATGAGCATTACCGGAAAGAGGCTGAGGAGTACGATAAGGAATTCATGAAGAAGCATGACGAGGATCTGAACACGACACTGATATTCGTAGGTCATGCGCATTGCTCGGGTGCGCGCGTACTGACTTGGGTCTCAGGCCGGTCTGTTCTCGGCCGTCACCTCGGCCTTCATCATTCAGGTCCACCCTCTGCTCCAGCCAGACTCAACCGACGAGACCGCCGCCCTCCTGCGAGTCATGCTTTACAAGATGGACGACACCACGTTCGGTGGTGACATTCCCTCTCTCCCTCAGTGGACCGGGGCTCCGCGTGGAATCATCCACGTCCAAGCGATGCTATACGCCAGTTTCGCCGCTTCACTCTTCTCCGCCTTCCTCGCGGTGCTCGGGAAGCAGTGGTTGAATCGATATGCATCGACCGACGTGCGAGGGACCGAGATAGAGCGCAGTCAGGATCGCCAACGGAAGCTGGATGGGATCGTCGCCTGGTACTTTGACCACGTTATGGAGTCCCTTCCAGTGATGCTGCAAGTTGCGCTCTTATTGCTCGGCTGCGCGTTGTCTCTCTACCTTTGGGAGATTGAGGTGACCGTTGCATGCGTTGTCCTCAGTGTGACTGCGCTCGGAGTCATTTTCTACGCTTTCGTCGTCGTCGCAGGGACAGCTTCTAGGAGCTGCCCGTATCAGACGCCTGTTGCTCGTATCCCCCGCCATATCCTTTATCATATCCTCCCCCACATCCTTTATCATATCCTCCCCCATATCCTCCCCCACATCATCGGCCTGCTTCGTTCAGCACTCCGTGATTTAGCTGCCGAGTCTAAGTGCCTCATGCTGTTCTCCAGCGAACAGTGGTACGGGTGGCGGAATTGGAGGCCAAACGTCTCCTTCTTGCTCCAATACATCCGCTACTTTCCAGTTCTTTTGGCCCACGATGCCCGCAAGCTCGCCCGGGTAATGGTCAGAGCACTCATTGCTCTTGCCCGCAGGATCCCCAGCTGGGTTCGTAGTGCACACCTCCCCCTGGCCCGCAGAACGAATCAACAAGTGGCTACGTTGGATCCACAATGCATCTCATGGATACTTCAGACATCATTGGAGAAGGCTATTCGCCTGTCAACTCTGGGATTTCTTGCAACGACACCAACGCTGGTTGGCTCCAGTCTGCTCCTCGTTCAGAAATGCTTCGATATTTTCATCGAATGCGTCAAGGTCAACGAGGAGAGTGTAGTGATTGTACAAGGGATGGAGCAGCTTGCGGAGGCGTCCGTCACATGTTTTATCCTCACATTCTCTCACCTCTCAGTCATGGATCCAATGTCGAGTATTCTTGCCGACATTCGTCAGCATTACAGAAGAATCTTCCCACTCTACCCCGATTTTAGCGGTTTTCCATTTCTTCACATTCTTGGTCCGATTCACGAAGCAATGTACCCACGGCAAATCTCGGTGCCGATCGAATGGACGGACTACAAACCAGCCTATCACGTTGCCGTTGCACGTGCCTTTTCCAAGCTTTCCTGGTCCGAATCGGAGTCCGAAGGTATAAGGCTACTGATGCCTCCTCTACGTCTCTCCTTTGCACATCTTTATCTATGCAAAGACCCCCTGCCTTCCCCCTCAGTCATCGCTGACTGCCTTTTGATTATCGCCATCCATATGGGCTGGAATGTTCCAAAAACCATGGTTTCTGGGGAGAGGTACGTTCATACCTGGCGGATATCCACAATCTTGCTGACGAATAGTCAGTGCACGACCTGAGGAGGTTTCTGACCTGATAATTTGGGAACTCGACACTATAAATCATGAATGCCCAGACTCATGGATGCCTGAAGATACCCATGCACTCTTCAGGTATGCAGTTCTTCGGGAGCGACATGGGGATACAAAGCTTTTCGATGCGATCCTACACCTCAAGAAACGGCTACTTGATGATAAATCGGACGAGTGTCACTTCACCTGGCACCTGGTCGCACCCGAAATGCTTATTAACGCGAGTCCTCGGGCCTCAGTACTTGCCGGACCCCCCATAAATTTGCAACGGGAAATATCCGACGCGGACGCCGAAGACCTGATCTCCAAGTGGATGGAAGCTATCTCTGAAGTTTCGCGCACAGAGGAGGTCGCTGGGAGTGTGGTTGACGCGCTGCTGCAGATCGCAGCTCATCCCCATTTACGGCCGTTCATACCCGCTGACCTTTGGCTGTGGTTAAACAAGCGGCCTTCCCTGCCACCTGCCTGCGGCGGCCTCTCGCGGGGATGTGACTGTGAAATCCGGAGGACCAGGCGAACGGGCGCGTGCGGCTCGAACTCCGTACGGTCTTTTGATCGAGACTCTCACGCTCACTCAGTCTGATCACATGATCACCTAGTTTCGGCTTCATCGATTAGATTACCGCGATCACTCCATGGGATGGGGAGGAGGCGAAATCAGACAGGACGACCGCGCTTGCCGCAATCACAGATAAACTTCCAACCGGCTTGCAAAATTGTGCACTCTGGAAAACCTATTTGGCGTTCGGGAAAGGGTTACGCACGACCAAGAAGTGAAAATATCATGAAGGGTGGACTTGCTAGGTTACAAAAACGATTTTGTAGGATACGGACTACACGCCGCTGAGCGGGAGAAAACAATAGTGCCAAGTGAATAAGAGAACAGAAATGTCCGAGAGAACCAAGAGTTCAAAACATGAAAAGGCGTGCTTCGAAATACGAGGGCTACGACGCCTTGGTCTCAGTGTCCAAAATTCACCATGGTAGAAAAGACGCTACCTTTCATCAAACGAAGTTTAGGAGTGGCTGCTCGTCTTTTCTGCTAGAGCGCGGATGAATTCCCCCAGATGAGAATCTCGCCCCATACCACATCCCAACGGTATCGCAACCTCCGCCGTTTCCACCGCAATCTCAAAGCAACGGACAACACATCTCCCATAATCATAGAAGACACGGCAATCTACACCGAAGTTATCCACAAGCCTACCACGGAATGCGGAGTGGAATTTTTTGTGGCCGGGGCAGCCGGTACAAGACGTGGGGAGAGACAAAATGTAGTTCACGCATTTCGATCGCCGCTCTTTTTCGAGAATGAGGATGCGATGATACTCCACGCCCGTCATCCGTCGGAGGTCCTCCTCGCAAATACGACCTAGCACGTCAAGGGAGCTGGTATAAGGGGCGGCGAGATCCGCTTCCTCCTTGAACCCCCAGCGACATGCAAGGGAATAGACTCGGATTGGGTCGTTCTTGAGGAACTCGGGCGATACGAGTAACGACCTGAGAGGTTGCAGTGATCCGCCTTGGACCTGATACTTGTCGAGTGTGACTAGGACATCTGATATCGCGTCGAGAGTAGGGATTGTAGGAAACCCGAAGGGGTAGATAACCCGTAGGAAGATGTCCAGCTCCTCGGGAGTGTCGCCGACATCGATTATCGGTATCGTGGGTTTTGTAGGGGACGCCGGTGGGATAGGTTGTGGAACGTCGAACATTTCCTTAAACACGGGCGATACCATGGAGAGGATGATTTTATGAACGCGAAAGTCGCGTTGCGCGTCGCACCGTGAGGCACGAAGGATAATGTCGGCATCGTCTGCAGTGAAATCGTAGGGGGGCATTATGACTCAACCTCGAGGGTGTAAACTATCGGTGGAAAAACTGGCGGGGGGTGGAGGGAGTATCGGTCACGACCCTATCGGAGTGACAATCTCCAATGAATTTAGAAAATGCCGACGGGGCTGATTGCTGAGCAATAATTAATAACGGCTCGCAGGGAGCCAGAGGCCAAACATCACCTTTCGACGACTATGCCCTCGCCGGGGAGTGTGGCTGGAAGCGACCAAGAAGGACCTGTTGCCCGTTTTATTGGGCGTCAGCGCTTCAGCACCGACATGGTTTGAAGCTTAGAGTTCCCACGGTTGCAACGTCAAAACATTGTATCCAAGATAAACGAAAGGTAGAACATGTATGGACTCTCCACTGAACATGACCGAATTACATCATTGTTATCACAACCATCACCAAACCTGCGCTCTTCGGATACCAAACGGCGGCGCTGGAATGGGCTGGTCACTTTTATCCGTCGAAAATCGCACACCTTCCAACGTTAGCTGGATTGCTACACCCATTCAAGAGTAAATCACTTACGGCGTTGCCATTTAGTAAACGTAGGTAGGCGGTTTCTGCAATTCCTTCACCAACGTAAAAACAAACTTCTCGAAGTGGACGTTCCCGCCGGGCCCAGAGCAATTGTACCCTCCACACTCCTTGGAAATTGCAAAACAGATATCTAAACACTCCATAGTGTCATAGAATTTCCCTCCTCCCTCCGTGTTTAGCTTCTCCGCGAGCTTTTTGCGGAATTGGTCGTAGAAGTTGCTAGGGCAGCTGGGGCATTGTAGGGGGACGGAGAAGATGTCGCTCTTGCTCTTCTTGAATCGCTCCTTGGAGAGGACCACAAGGCGGTGGTAATCTATACCGCTCATCTCGCGTAGGTCCTCCGCGCGAATAGTGGCGGTGAAATCTCTGGTTGCAGCAAGAGGGGCAGCCGCTTCCGCCTCCTGTTTGAAGCCCAAACGACATGCCATCGCGTAAACGCGTACCGGATCGGAGGTAAGGAAAGGATGTGATATGAGGGTCGGCTTCAAGAGTTCTTGGACTCCTTCGACCTTGTACTTCTGGAGGATCGCGAAGGCCCTCGACAATGTATCGAAGTCTTCGAGCTTCGGGGGCATGGTGATTGGATAGATGAGACGTAGTAAGAGATCCAAATCCTCAGGAGCATCTTCCACGTCGATCTCCTGAAGTGTGCCTTTTTCCTCGTCATCTCCAGAGGGTTTTACCGCATCCGCAACGAGAGCCCGAAGAACCGGGGACGCGACGGATAGTACGGCTTTGTGGACACGAAACCCTTTCGCCCGAGGAGTGCGAAGGATGATGTCTGCGTCGTCGAAATCGTAGGCTTTGTCGGAATTCATGATGATGGTGACTGGGGTGTTAGAGGCAAAACTGTGGCGGGGTTGATTTTGTATTGGTTTAGTCGGTCACGGGGACGGTGATTATTTTACGGCACGCGAGATAACCGGCGATGGAACGTGTGGACCTGGTCTGACCGCTTTGGTGCCAGAGAAGTCCTTCAACAGGTATGACATGTCGAGGTGCCGTGTCTGAAAATCCCAGAATGCGATCAGTACCGTTCTCGGCGGGTCAACTGTGTGTGCGGCCGCGCGGTATCCATGGCACTCGTTCCAAACCATTCGTATGTCAAGTTTCAGTACCTGATTTACCCTGGATACAATCGGATGTCGGGGAATGCAGCCTCCACGGCCGGATGTGGAAACGTAGAGTAGCAAACAAGAAGGTCGCGTGACAAAGTTCCGACGCTCGCGGCTGATACTCATCAATAATGAATAAGGTGCATAATGTTACATTGAAGTGGTACCCGATGGCGAACTGGAAAAAATGGTCAAGGAGAATGGGTGTGTACAGCGTAACGTCGATAACGAATCAACTGAGGAAGAAAAAGATCTCGACCCGGAAACGGCTCCGAGGACCGATCCATGGTTATTGGCATTGCAGGTGAAGTACCTCCCACACTGCTCCAACAACAGCCTTGATATACCGATTCGGAAACGGTAGCCTTGGATCAGGATAAGAAATTATGATAGAGTCGTCAGATGCTCTTTCCAAAAAGTTGAAACCAGGATTGTTCGGTAGAGGTACAATGAACAAAGTACTGAACGGTTCCTCTCGTCCAAATGTCCTGAAAGGGTTCTTGAGTCCGAGACCGATAGGCCCGAGGTGCGGCGGATGGCCGGCTGTCAGCCACATCCGTTATAAGCCTCATATCGGACTTTTCGCGATTAGCTGATAGTCGAAGAGAATATTCGTAACCTGGCGGCGGCTACGGGTACTGCATTCGTGAACCGCGCCATGATCGCTTGTTCCACATAGACACCATCGGGCCCTGCAGGTTTGAAACAGTCCGACCATCGCCTCGCCTGCTTCTTCCCTGTGAGTTTCCGTGATCACAAACACCTGTGACCCTTCGAGAGCCTTCACAACATCTCGGTAACGCTCTCCCATGATTTGAGAGATTTCCTCGTCCGTGCCAATGGTCTTCAGGAGCTTCTGAGCGTTAGCAAGACGGGTACTCCAGCTTTGAACCGTCGTAACTTTGTCATATTTGATCAGATCTAAGAATTTGATATCGTCCCACCCCCAGTCGCAGTACTCTCTTCCGAGGATTCTATATCGCTCACCGAAGAGCGAACTGGTGAAGCATTGTTCTACATCGATGGGAACCCTAATCCCCTTGTATTCGGACCGCAAGAATTTGTTAGCCCGCGAGCAGGCTTCGTGTCCACACGTGAACTTGAAGAGCTCGAGGAAGGGTGACACCTTTTTGGAGCCTAGAACCTCCTGGAGGTACGTTCCGACAATATAGCGGAAGTATTTGCGGAAAGGAGAGGATGAAACGCTGATGCCGTGTTTGTCAAGCAGCTCTACCAGATCGGGAACGATCTTGGCATGTAGATAGAGGTACTGGATATAGAACGGCTCCTTGCTTGGGCGAGAAATGAGATCCAATAGATCCTCGTGAGACTTCGTTTTGTTTCCAGGGATGCACATCGAGAGCAGGGAGGACACCGACCGTGGCCAACGACGATAATCGGCCATTTCGGGCACCTGCGGGATTGTGGTGGCAAGAATCTTGTCCAGGATGTGGTCCAAGAGTTCCGCGTTGCTGGCCTGGCCTCCAGCTCGGGGAAGGGCGACCAGCTCTTCCTTATACCCGATAAGCGATACGCCAAAGTCAACCAGAGGGTCGAATGACACATGATCGTCTAGGAAGCGCGGCAGGATCCTGTTCCGGTGTGTCAACAAAAGAGGAACTGCGGAGGGGTGGGATAGGTATGACGTACACGGAAGAAGCAAATTCAAGTCCCCGCCAACGGACGACGTCAATCACGCCGGGAGTTAACTTGGAGCCCTCTGGGGCGAAAGTTTCCATTGCACGAGTGGCTTGGGCAGATATCCACTCGTCCTCCTGTGGATCCGTGCCAAAAGGTAGTTCCTCCTTGATAAACAGGAGAAACTTGATACTCTCCGTCTGTAGCCCCCCGCGTTCCTGGAAGAGCATCTCGAACCTGCAACGAGCGTGAGAACAGTGTAGGTGAGCGATGTCTGGCAGGGCTGTGCTTACGTTGGGCGCACACCGTCCAACTTGAACGCCTCCCAGCCATTGCACAGGCTCATATACCCCTTTTCCTCCAGAAAGAACTCGGGATTCTGCTTAACAATACAACCCCACACCGTCGCATCGTCCCACTCGATGGCGATTTTCAATATGGTGTCCATGATGGCCTCCAGCCCCGGTTGTGCAAGGAACTCGGTAATCTCGCGATTTTCCTTCGACGGTCCTTCAAACTTTGACTTTTCGAGTTCTTCAAACGCCCAGTCCTCCCCCCCTTCCGAGGACAGCACAACCGACAGCTGCCGTTTCTTCGGGAACATCACCAATGCTGGACATCTGTACACTGGATTCGATTCAGTCGTCGACGAGTTTTTTGCGTGTAACTTGGAATCGCTCACTAAACCCAACGGATGGGTCTTCCTATCTGGATGTGAGTCCCGTGCGCGAAAGATGTCGAATTAATTGGACGTACACCCCAATATCCACCGAAGATCTTCGATTCGTTCGGACGTACGCCGCTGAATGTCCTAAACGGGAGTATGCTGCTCCCATCAAGGTTGATTCCGGTGATCCTGGCTTTCCTTCCTTGCATATCTTGGACGTCGCCCACCCTTATCCTGGTGTAGTCCACACGGGACATAACCGGAGCGTCACGTGTTCCGGTATCCAGACCGTATTCTGGAGAGTCCTCATCTCCATCGTAGGTTTTCCAACCATCGCTGCCCATGGAACCACTGACGTATACGTCGAGCCACCCCATCAACACGAGGACTCCTTCCGAGTCGCCAGCCTGCTTGACGATCAATGTGATATGTCGATCTTGGCCTTTCATGGTGACCTCGCGGGGGGGAGTATCGTTGTCGTACAGGTGAGTGAAGGCGTACACAACGACTTTGTCGATTTCCAAGGAAGGGTATTCATCGTGAGACCACTTATAGAAAATTTCCCGGAGGTACTGCAGGCTAGAGTCGCTGCCTGGCAGATGTGGGATATCGATGCCAGGCGAATTGTTGATCAAGTGATAGGAGAGCGTGAGACGATAGCCGGAGGTGATTTCCTTTACCTCGTAAGTGACATCGGTGTACCATCCATAGATCGTCGTTTCGAAAGCCGAGTCCTCCGTGTTGTCGAAGACCTTTCTCTCTCCGCCGTGGGAGACGTGGGTTTCGCCCCCGGTAAATTTTGAAGGAAGGACGACAACGAGGGTGGCGAACGTCCCTGGCGATTTCTCGGTGCTGTGAACAAGGTCAACCCTCTTCCTTACCCACGCGGTTCGTACTCACTCTTGATGGGGCAATAAACTACCAAGACCGTGAGCATGTACTGGAAACAATAAGGTGGAGACTCACCGTGCCCCAGGTTTGTAGAGGAGAAGCTTGTGGGGCTCACACCTTGGGGGGCTAGTGAAGGGTGGGCACCCGAGCCCGCTCCAGACCTCCTTCTCTACCCACTCTTGGACGGCGGAGGCCCAGTTTGGATTCTTAAAACGGATATTGGACGCATCAATCTGGATGGTTTCCGTGTTAAGACCGTGGGGGGCATGTTCTCCAACGGATGCGATCAGGTTGGCAGTGTGGTTGGTAAGTGGCAAGGCGACGCATCCGACACCGTCGACATCGAGACCTGGGTCCGGGCAACTTGGAACAACCATCGAGAGGGTGAACGTGCCGGAGAATTGAAATTCATGTCTGAGGACGCGATTTAGGTCATTCTATGGACCGCCAAGTCAGAGCGTGGCCCAGGAAGGGAATTTTCGTCGGCTCGCACCAGGAGTAGATCATCTGGCTGGTTCTTCATGTTCGCAGTTGAAGAGAGTTGAAGAGAGGGGTCGTGGAGGAGATACGGGGTGTGCTCAGGGGGTTGTTATAAGTGAGGTCGGCTTAGGATTGCGCCCTTGACGAGGAAAGGAAGGCTCCTGACTCGAGCTTCGCCGAACAAGCATGGGCAAACATAATTCAGACTCAGGCGTCCTCCCCTCGTGCCCTCCCCCCTCCTAAACTGTGTTATCTCCGCCTCTGGATTCGAGGCTGGAGTCCAGCCCAGGCAAACACACGGCTGCACATAGGGCGGCTCAATCGAGTTCACGCTCGAACTCACCGTCGGGGCGACGCTCCGCGCGGATGTTGTGGCTCTATTGATCCGTCGCCAGAAAAGCGAAGCGAGGGTGGGAACTGATTACGGCTACGTTTAGGCGCAGCGCGGTTGCTAAGTGCCGTCTGCGACCTTGAGTCCTTACGCCTGGACAATGAGACATGGTGCAAGACTTCCACCGACGTCAGGCGGGTGTCCGTATGGATACAGAATTCATGCCTTCAGCTGAGTGTTACAAAATCGTCTCGCCGTTTTCTTATGATTAGAATTCTGGAACCACAGCGTTGAGTCTCCCTACGGTAGGGCATAGAGACCTAGGCCGTACACTCTTGGCTGGTTTATGGCGAGGCGATGAGATTTCAGCCTAAAGATGAGGTTGGGCACGACACTTGACTCTCATCTCTTTGCGCGTAGATCATCCGGGAATCCCGTGCTCGAGTCAGCAAATCCAAAAATCCCGAACGCCGGGCCTGGTGTCGCCAAAGGGAAATTTGACAATGGTCTCGCATGGAATCCGACCCGACGAGGATATAACCTTGTCACTCTTGTCTACAGGTTTGGAGTCGGGTGTGATCCTGGCTGTGGCTCTACGTTCGGCCAGAGTCGTACGAGGAACTCATCTCACGTAATATTTTCTTTCAGGCTTTGACCGGGAACGAATGGGTTCGCTCCGTATATGCTATCGTAGCTTCTGCACCTAAGGTAATACGGAGACTCGACCGACGTTGATGTCGGGAAAAGTCTGGAGGGGTCCACCAACCCTCGAACCTTCCTCCTCACACGAAGCAATCTCCTTCTAATGATGGTGAAAATACTCTAGAAGGGGGAGATGGTGTATCCGCTCCCAAGGTCTCCATTCGCCAGGTGGGCACGCATTCAATGCCGAGATCGTTTCTAGCACTGACGTTTTCTACATCCTATCTATTTCGCTTACCCTCGTCTTTGTTATCGGATTTACTTTGGCATACGGTGTTCGAAATTGGGTTGAAGGAGTGACCGGTGTCGCAGTTATTACCATCCAATGATGTCATCGCCGGATTCTCGCAAAATTGTCTGTCATTCGGTCACGTTGTCTGGGAACCCCAGCGAAATCCTGCTCAGCCCCGCTCACAATGTTGTGAACCACCAAAGCCGCTTGTCAGGAAGCAGCATTGATTTTGTATTAGGCTAGTCGGTCACGGGGACGATGGTTTTTTACGGCACGCAAGTTATTTAACCGGCGCAGCAGGTCACATAAGATCAGTACAGTTGGAGATGGAGAAATGGAGGTGGGGTGAACCCTACACTGTGAATTAGTCGTTATCTTTGATTAAATAGTTACGTGGTCGCATTCTGGCTGGTGGGTATTATCTGGAGGGACTTCGCCAACGAAATGACAAACTGCTCGAGGTGAGATCTCCCGTATCCACAACTCGCCGCTGCGTGCTTGTTCTCCGTCTCTTTCGCTACATCAAAGAACACCACCATGCACGTTCCAATATCACGGAACATCTCGTCTCCAACTAACAACCGCTCCACAAGCCTGGGCCGGAAGTTATCGTAGAAGGCGACTGGGCAATATCTGCACGTGGTGGGTTTGTTGAGGATTTCTCTCTGGCCAATTTCTCTACGCTCCTGGGAAAGAAGCGCTATGCGATGGTAGTCGGGGCCTGAGATGTGTTGCATGTCGTCCATGCAAGTAAACGTGGAGACTTTGATCGCAGAGGCATACGGAGCGGCTATCGCAGCTTCCGTTTTAAAACCCCAGCGACATGCGATGGCATAGACGCGCATAGGATCTGTGGCGAGGAGAGTGGAAGAGGTGAGGAGCGGTTTGAGTCGCTCTTGAAGTCCCTTGGCACCGTATCTGTCGAGGATAACGAAGGTGTTCGAGAGAGTGTCGAGGTCGGTGATTGCAGGGGACGCCACGGGGTAGATCATCCGGAGGAGGACTTCAAGGTCCTCAGCGGAGTCACATACGTCGAAGACAGGGAGTTCGCATTTGCCCTCCGTGGTTGACTTGGATGGCGGCTTTGGAACTGCCAGCATGTCTCTCAAGACAGGCGATGCGATGGATAGAATATTCTTGTGTACTCGGAAGAGTTTGGGTTCGGGGGTACGGAGGATGATATCGGCATCGCTTGCGGTGAACTGGTAGGGCTGCTGCATCCTGTGGTTCTCTGGTAGTCGGTAGAGTGAGTCGATGAGGGGTGCCAGCAAGTTGTGGAAAGTCCAGTATAATCCTGTAGCACTGATGATCGACCCACTTCCCGATAGAAGGTTATACTGAATGGATTGGAACTCATTGTCTGTTTTCTGGCCAATTTGTCATCCCCACTGTTGTTACCCTTGGCACCCATATCATCTCAGAAGCTGGATGCAGCTGACCATTGAATTTGATCCCATTTTAAAAACCAACCATGTGTTATGGATGGCAAGACAATATGAGAGCAGAATTATAGGTAAGGGAAAGGGAGAGAGAGGGAAGGCTGAGGAGAAAGTTGGAGGAGTCATGGGGGAGTACAGGTTTTAGAGGGCTTACACAGGATGGAGGCTGTTTACAGAGCAATGGGCCCCTGTAGCACAGCTATAGGTAGTTATTGTAGGTCAACCTGACTCATGTTATGCTGAGCATAGCCCCTTTGGTAAGGGTATATAAAGAATACCTAGATTTTTTGTCAGCATGGGAGTGCCATTAGGGACCCCAATATAGCTTAATTCTTAACCACCACCTCCAGGGTAAGTGTGTCAGAATATTTAACACCTACATGGCATTGTCTGTGAACTATCTGACTAGGAATCTAGTATTCTGAAGTCCTTCTGAGATATTAATCCAAGAATGGTTACCTCTGCAAGGTAAGGAATACATTCCTGCTGATAAGTTCTCCAGCTGAACTCCAACAACACATGTTTTACCCACAATGGGGTAGAAGACAACAGGATCTAAGACTCCTCAGAGGAATCTGTTTTATACAGTATTCCTCAAGAACTTAGCAGGTCCACCAGCTGGAAAAGTAGGAAAACCCACTGGCCCTGTATAATTTCAATAACTGGGCTAAGGCATACCTTGTTCCTACATACAACTTTTACCCCAAGCTACCCTTGATCACAATGATGGACTTCTCAATTCACTCCTCCAATAGACCCATTGGGACTAATTAATCCCAGTATTAGTAGCTCATCCAATATTATTGTTCTGTGTTTATGATTTGTCATGAAATCATGTCAGGAATGAGCATAATGTCATCGCGCTATTTTTCAAACCTTCTTTTCACTCGTTTTCTCAACCTTGTTCGATGTTAACACCCACGGTCATTCTTATCTTTCTCAGGTTCATCTTGTCATCTTGTGTTTTGGCTAACTCATGACCAGTTACGATTCTTTTCATGATCATACCCTTTTATTCGTATCTTTCATTTATTCTTCGTTCACACTCTTTCATTCAAGGAACACGAACTTTGTTTCATTCTTAGGTATCGGATACTAGTTACTACTATTCGATGCTGCGAGATACCTAAACCTTCACTCCGTTCTTCCTTCCTCTAACTCGGATGTAGGGACTTCCTCGAGGTCCTCGATGGCGCGAGCCAGAACCAGATTGGTTCGACCCAACGCTACGGATGTCATGGCCACCTGCGTCCGAATCATCTCCTCCATCGCCCCCAACCTCTTGAGTGCGTCTTGACGAAATCCTGTCCACGAGCCGGCGATTGCTCCTCCCACTACTCGATGACTCGCTAGAGTCGGAGCAGGACATCCCTGCGTCGCGACGAGCCTTTCTCCAATTACGGATGGCGTCCTTCGTACAGGGAGCATATCGGTCTAGTCCGTCAAAGAAACCCCCGCGGATATATCGACGATCGTTATGTTCTTCGTCAATACGACCCTTCGAGCGAACAGCACGCTGTCTACTCACGGAGAGATCGAGAACCGTGCGGAGACGGTTGGCACGAGCAACGACGGGCGGAGGAATGGGGATAGGAGAGGCGTTCTCCCGAGGTGTTGACACCGAGTCACTTGATGACCCCTCCGAACTACTAGGAGGAAGTTCAACCAAAGCGGCATCCGTCTGAACACCAGTCGACTCCCTATTCTTGGCGCAACAGGAGTAGTCCATGTTCGACCAACCCTGGTCGTAGTACTCGGCGGCGGTCGACGGAGGCGGAGTAGGAGAACGAGCACGAGACGGCGGAACCCAGGATTCACCCTCCATGATCTCTTGGAGAGTTTCGTCCCTCACTGGAGGAGCTAAGTACTCCTCATCCGACGTCATTGGTTCTTCAATGAGAGGGGAGTCACTCTGTAAAGCGTGTCAGTAACTTGAGTAAATCCTCAAGTTTACTGAACGTACCTCGCGATCATTGCAGGTACAGACACTGGGGGCAAAGGGCAATTTACCCAGTGGGTACATTGTGAGTTTGTTGTGGGTTTTGAAACAATTTGCCCGGCTCATACCCAACAGGTAAGTAGTGAACGCTTTCAAAAAGTACCCACCAATTCCCCCAACCCAAACCCAGCAGGGCACTTTTGAAAAGTACCCACCAATTTGCCCAGCGAAGCACCCAGCAGGTAAGTCTTGGTCGTTTTTAAAAAGTGCATGCCAATTCGCCCGGCTCATACCCAGCAGGTAAGCGGTGGGCACTTTCAAAAAGTACCCAGCACAATACCCAATGGGTACTTTTTGAACGAACCCGCTTCGTTCTTTGGCAAAGTGCTGGCGAAGTGTCCACAAAGTACCCAG
>Ga0307510_10006361_pt1 | contig 14086 bp, 15 predicted proteins | sample 12_EM_MG_FD_207224 | JGI IMG/M metagenome (GOLD analysis project Ga0307510, IMG submission 207224) | Populus trichocarpa ectomycorrhiza microbial communities from riparian zone in the Pacific Northwest, United States - 12_EM | ecosystem: Host-associated > Plants > Roots > Unclassified | place... | reverse complement strand
AAATCCAGGTCAAAGGCGTCGCTGAGCCGGTTCCAATGCCAATTCCCACAGTCGTGACGCGGACCTGAAGCGCGAATGCAGCTAACGGGCAATGCCGGCCAACCGTGACCGTTGTTGGCATTCCACACTGAGTAGGTTTTTTTTGGAAAAATCGACTTGAAATCGCGTTTACCAACTACTGGACCATATGAGCGTCCTTGATGGCATTTGTTTCCCTCGGGTCTAAATTTCTCAGTCAGGCGCTTGCCCTCAAGCTCGTTCCATGTGCCAGTGCCACTGTTCGTCCATGGACGCCACCCGTCGACGACTCCGAGTCGGAACTCAATTCGAACAGCTGAAACAACGGGCGCCGCCACGCCCACAGCTTGAACATGTGTACTGTGCCTCATCATACGACACATCTGAATGTATGGATGTGTGAAAATAAAGACCACTCCCCGCCCGTTCCTTTTTTGGTTCTTCGAGCCTGAGGGAGGACAGTCCCGCAGTCCCACAGCTGATGCGGCGCGCTCCGTGAACATTCTTCGGTGTTTTCTCTTTTTTTTTTCCATTTCGATCAGGGATCTTCTGATGCATTGTAATAAGATTGCTCGCCCCGTTCGTCCTTCGAGAATCTTGCCCATGCGATGGATGTTTCCTACTTCACGGTCTTCACCTTCACTGTTGACCTGCTACTTTTGTGGAACCATGTGGCAAAACCCAGTCATGATCAGAGGATATACACACAGTATGAATTCTGAAATCGAACGCGGTTAGTAGACGAGGATAGCGTACCCAGGTGCCCGAAACCTCTAGCAATCATAAAATCACATATCAGGTCGGGTTTGCCCGGGCCAGTGACAGGTATTTGTTTTTCTGGTCCGTTCAATGCAGTACCGTATGGGTACAGTCACGGTATCCTATTGATAAGTTCGTGCTCATTTCTTGTAGCGCCGAATGCGCCGAGCACAGTAAAGCCATCCCTCTCTCGTGATCGACAAGTCAAATGGGTTTAAGTACAGCGAAGTAGCCGGCCAAGTCCTCGGGAAAGATCTTGAAGAGAGTAAGGTAGTGGCGGATCACGTCACTGTATTCACGACGGATTGTACTACTGTAGGGACGAGACGAATTGAATTGCCGGGCCCCCATTTGTTTGACGATACCCTATCTACCACTTGATCGGCACCAGAAGCACAGAAGGCATCGACTGACAATCCTCCATGGGGGAAGGTCCAGCGCCCAAGTCTTGTTGGTCTGTTCGAAAGACGACGAGGCGGGTTTCCCGGCGGCGGAGACTGATAGCTCTCGACACTTGTTCATCCTTCGAGCGCTCGTTACGCTATCGTGCCCTCTCAACACCCTTCTTCGGAACCTGTGCTCGTCCTGGCCAGCGTCAAGTCCTCTATTCTATATATCAGGTGAGGTGGAGCTTGACTCCAGTGGCTCCACCGTACATGATGTACCTCTCTAGTGCGTGTGTTGCGAAACGCGCCTTCGAAAAGACGCACGTACTGGATCGAGAAACGGAATTATTGTAGTTTATTGACGTCCCCAGCAGGTCGACTTCGACCTGAGAAGCCTGGGATCCTGGCCAGCGTCAAGTCCTCTATATTCTATATATCATGTGGCGCTTGGCTCCACCGCACATGATGTAATTCTCTGGTGGTGCGTGTGCTGCGAAAGGCGCCTTCGAAAAGACGCACGTACTGGATCGAGAAACGGAATTATTGACGTCCTCAGCAGGTCGACTTCGACCTGAGAAAAGAAGCCTGGAGATCCGGGTGCCAGCCGAGTGCATAAGCAAGTTTTAATCAGCAACATTTACCTTCGTTAGCCAATTCGCCAGATTTATGTCACGGTTGTACTATAGGCCAATTACGCGAGTAAATTTACACGGTGAAAGTTCGGGGGCAATAATAACCATTACCAGTACCGCCGGTAGTCCGCCGGTCGGTCAGAGCCATGGCCGTGATTGCACGCAAATCCGATTACTAATCGTCGCTCGCCTTTGCCTTTGACGCGTTCTCGACAGTCACGGTCGTTTTCACAGAGTTCCTGGTTTCAATACTCAGCTCTTCGATTCGGCAGTCATGCATCTGAATAGCATCATCATTCTACCTGCAGAACTCATTGTCAACATATTGAAATACACTGATTACAAGACGGTGATCGCCTGTAGAAGAGTAGGCCTCTGCCTCTTGCGGATCTCTTGTCAGCTGCCTTAAGTGCGTCGTCGTTAGTCATGCCACCAACTCAAGGAGATAGTGGACGCCTCCTCCGCGCTCCAATACATTGTAGAACTGGCAGGGGCCGGGATGCGCGACGGCGCACCAAACGGCGCGGTCCCCGCAGTGCGATTACGGGGCTTGCGGGAGATGCAGAACGCGTGGAAGTGCCCCGCGTGGTCGACGGTCGATCACTTTCCGACCTCGAAAGGAATATCGCCATACCCCATGACGGCGTCGGGAAATCTCGTCGTGTTCCGCAGCTGTAGGAGTCGCAGGGGCGAGTTTGTCTTGCTTCGCCTTCCGTCCGAATCGCGTGGCATCCCAGAGCGGCTGTGGTCCTTGGACGTGGGCACCAACCAAATCGAAACAGCCTGTGCGGACGATTCCCAGGATCTCCTCATTTTTACGTGGTAAGTTGTCATCGTTATTTTTCCCACAGTCTATTCACTATTCACTCGGCCGCCGGGGGGGCACTCCCTCAGCTCGTCCACGGTCCATATTCGTACGCTGTCCACGGGAGGTGTCCATCCTCTCACAAGCACCGCTGGCTCCATACATTCTGAATCGATCGCCGGGGGTTTTAAGTTGCTTATTCACGAAGATCTTCTCTTGGTTCTAGGCAATAATCCTGGAGTAAACAGCCTTGTTTGGAGCTGGAAGACTGGCGAACTTGTTGCCGAGATTGTAAGTACCCGCTCGGGCATCTGTTGGGGCGAAGGAATCTGACCTTTTGACACTTTAGCCTTTAACCACCAGCTGCCTTTCCTTTCTTGACAGAAACCATGTTGTCTCCATACATTACAACGGCACTCAGGAGCGTGGAATCTCCTTCCAGGTGACAACGTTGCCTGACGTTGCCGGCGAACCGCCTTCCCATGTATACCACTTCATGCTGAACCTCCCCATCGGCTTCCCACCCTATTTCGCCCCCCTTCAAGCAAACACTTTACCCACCAACTGGTCTGACTCGGACAACCCCGGCTGGTTCCATGCCGACCCCAAGGGGAGAGTCCTAGCGTTCACGCTGGGCTTGCCCATAGCCGGCGGACTAGTGGTGGAATTCACACAGCACACGCTCTTCGTCCCCCACAACGTCTTCCTATCACACATCGCCACGCACAGCCAGATCCCGAACCCCCTGACCCCCTCCAAATCCACCGATCCTCCCGACGGTGCGTCCGCGTCCACGCCGATCGTGGTGCCCTGGGACGCCTGGGGCCCCGGCCACACGCGACTGACGACCCTCCCGTACGTATGCCAACTCAACACCGGCCTGTACAAGGCTTGCGGCATGCACGCGCTCGGCACACCGCACGTCCTCCGTGACCGCGGCGTCCTGCGCATCACGGACTACCACCCGCACCGCGTCGCCCGCGCACGCGCACGCTCGTGCGCCCCGCCTGGAGACGATGGGCCCAGATGTGGCAACGACGGGGACGACGACGGTGAGAGTAACGATGATGACTATGAGGACGATGGCCCCTCAGATGAAGCGTGGCGGCGACGACGCGAGCGGGCTAACTATGCGCGCGATGCACTGCTGCGCAGCACGCAGATCCCCTATGTGGAAAAGGACATACCGCTCCCGGACGGACTCGGGCATGTCCAATGCGTGCTCGGCGAAGACGTCGTCTTACTGATCCAGGTGGGTGTATCTCCCCTCGCCTCGACCCATGGTGCAACAGTGAGAGCTGACAACGAACCCGGGGTGCTTAGTTTTCTTTCGGCGACCCCGAGAATCCGGCCCACAAGATAGAGAAGATCGATTATCACCCCATTTAGTCCCCATTAGATTACTGTACGAGTATCCGTTGATGGCGACCACCAAATCTATGGAATTTGATACGTAGATGCCTTACCTATTCCTCCGTCCTGGTCATTATTAGGTTGCTTCAATTGAGCGGTCGTTCTTGCTTACTGAGCGCTGCCTGTCATCTCGAGAAGAATGTCCGATGTTATACACTACCACCGAATAAGTGGATTGGAGTCATATACAGTGATATTTATAGAGACATGCGGTGATATGGATATGTACACAGTACATTAGCGGTAACAGTAGAAAACCATTCGGGGAACGGCATAAGCTATCTATCAGTCGTTCCTCCAGGGAACAACCTATATCGAGGGGGATAGTTGTCCCGAGGAAGAACGAAGAACAGGGCGTTATGGGGCCAAATGCGGCGCGCGTTTTTTGAGACCCACAAGTAGGCAGCGGCAACTGCCACTCCCGCTCCTATCGCCTAGCGGCGAACAAACGGAGTATTCATGGATCTGTGTAAAACTCTGGCCGTTAAACCCCACGCCCGCTCCCATTCTGGGAGAGAAAGATCGCGGGAGAGCCTCCCACGCGGGTCCAGCAGCTCTGCTGCTTCGTCCCGCACGGTAAGCGCCCCCATATCCCTCTGCTGAGCGGCATCCGCACGCACCGCCAGGGCGCGCAAGGCAGAAAAGTGACGAGCGCAGCTCGAGAGGAGGATGGAAACCAGCCTTCTCCACATACCATCCACTTTACGACGGCCGAGGCGACGCTCTGCTAACCGCTGTGTCCGACCGTCCCCGCGGTCAACTGGCGGAAAGGGAAGCCGGTGCATGCCCTCAGGCCCGCACCCTGGTTTCCCGTCGGGGGACCAACGTCGCACCGGTTGCCGGTCGCGGTTTTTGCTGCCACACCTCCTTTACGCGAGTGATCAGCGGGGCGCCGCTCTGCGATTGCGTGCGTACACGCACGGCCCCGGCCTCCTTCTGCGCGAGCTCGACTTCCTTCCTGGCCTTGGCCTCCAAGGCACGGACCTGCTGCTCTCGGACTTGGGCTTCGCGCATCCGCCGCGTTGCCTCCTCGTTTTTCCGCCTCGCGTCTTCTTCATGACGGGCGGCAGCTTCCTCTCGCCGACGGGCTTCCTCCGCGGAGCGGCGGGCGGCAGCTTCCTTCCTCTTTACTTCCTCCTCCCGTCTTTTCACAGCCACCCGATGTTCCTCAAAACGCCGATCCATCTCGGCTGAGGATGAACCATGTGATGACGATGGCTCAGATAAGCTCGAAGTAGATGAGACAGAGGTCGCGGGGGAGGCAGTGGGAGGTGGGAGAAGTCGGGTTGAAGAATATTGCGTAATGGAGTCACGGCGTACTGAGGAGAATGGGCGAGACGACGAAGAGGACGAAGAGGAGGCGAACGGTGTACTCGGGACCGAGCGGGTGGTAACCGAGCCCTTCCGCGATCGACTGCGTTGAACAGGAATGGGAATGGGCTGCGATGGTCGCGCAATGCTCGGTTGGGGTAGGGCCTGTACCTGAAGTGGCGTTTGCAGGGGAGCACCGGATGTGGAAGATTGAGGTGCTTCTCGGCGCATGTTGTCGCGGGCGATGCTCTCCATGATGGTGTGCTGCTCTGCGATGAGGGCGTCCTTGCCGTGGTAATTGCCAAGTAGGCGACGTTCGAGCTCGGCCTCGACCCGGCGCTGAAACTCGGCACGAGCATGCGCACGGATATCAGCCATGCTCTCGTCATACTCTCTCATGATAGCCGCCCGTTCCTCCGCGGTCGAGGCAGCTGCGAGTGCGGCGTCCTTCTCAGCTTTGACGTCGTCGACGAGGGAAAGGCTGAATTCGGCTTCGACATCATCTTTGAGTGCGTCTACCCATGGCTCTGGGCCAGGACGGGTCGCAGGGAGAGAGGCTGGGAGATTTGATTGGCTTCTGCGCGTGGGAAAGGGGAGAGGTGCCGTTGGGGACTGGTGGAATGATGGGGCGCGAGAGCGAGGGACCAACGGTGGGACATGAGATGGCGTGGATTCGTACACAGCTGGGCCCGCAGGGCGTTGCTGGACCAGCCTAGGTGCGTGAGTGAACATAGCTTCGTGAGTGAGAGGGAGGATGGGTGGGTGAGGCGGATGAAAAAAAAAATTGATGGGGCCAAATCCGACCGATAACGGAGAGGAAAATCGTGAAAGCGCAGGAGGTCTGAGAAGAGATGATGACCGACTCGTGTAGACGAGCACTGCGGGACACGATAGGGTTATCGGTGGACGGGGGATACAGAGGAGGTATATAAGGAGGGAGGTGTATCAAAGAAAGGGATGACGAGTGGACCGGACTCGGACTATATCGAGCCACGGCACATCTCACTCGCTCGCCTCATGTCCGACACGAGTCCGGTGACTCCCCGAGTTATTCGTCTCACTCTCATCTCAGGCTACCCCGGACGCTGACAGAAAACTCTATCTACTTGGCTTCAGTAACCACATCGGAGCCCCTTTCGCCCCACCTGTAAGGTTTCCAAGCGACCACGGCACAGTCAATCGCCATCGGCGCTCCGTCGCTATCGTTGGCCCCTGTAAGTTCCGCCCGCGTGCGTAACCCTGCCTCCTCGCTTGGGCACGCCCGCTCCCTGGATGACAGCTTACAGCTAGACTACCGGACACTTTGATAACAATCACATATCTCCTAAACGATCCTATCAGAATAATCAGATTCAGATGGGCGCTAGGTGCCACAACACAAGTGATGGCGTGAAAGCAGTAAGTGGGCGCACTCTCCCTAGTCTTAATGGGTGGGCGTAGGGCCTGGGTCTCGAGCATCGATTCCAACTGCACAGGGTTGGTTCATTGGGTTACAGTATGGTTTGCGTACGCACCGACACTTTGGTACATGGGGGACATGACCTGGTTATTTTTAAGGATCCAACTATACTGGCACCTGGCACGGAACATGGAGCATGGAGCATAGAACATCGAAAGGAAAGGCTGTTCCCGGCTCGCCGATTGCCACAACTCAATAGATCAATTTGGTTCCTTCAAATCATATGCGTTTCCAGATGTGCTCAAATCCACGGGCATGTATTTATATGAATACTCGAAAGCATGCAGGAGCAATCGGCACCACCCATATACACCATCATTGACCGCCTGCGAAGCAACGCCGCTTCACACACATCGACAATTACGGGCACGATAGACAACTCGCCACGTAAGAGCTTATAACTCAGGCGCAAGGTAATGAGTTCAGATGAAAAGAGGTCAGTGACAGCTGTAAACGGCGTGAACCTGATACATGGGCTGTGCTCATCGCATTGGCGGGGCCCTGACAGCCCGAGTGCTGCGAAGTCTTCTGTGCCTAATGTAGGGTGCCCATGATGACCCCAGCACAGCACACACGTTGCACATCAACCTTTGGATTCCCTCGCGCACAATAAATCTGTCCGCGATGTTGTTCGTGGCAGGGAAGTCGACTCCGGCAGGTGGAATGATGCCTCGAAAGCACGTGTATCACAACACGTTCAACTCGAACACGAGGCAATAAGGCCGAAACGCGACGAAAATGTCAACCGCAATGTCACAGATATTCTCCCCGACCGGCAAATCGCAGCCGAGATTATATCCACTAACAAATGACTGAGGTCATAGGTCACAGCCAAGGAGCTAGGAGTCGGGACTTACAAGGAACCAAGGAACAAAAGAACAGGAGTGGTGGCGTCGTATTTCGCGTAACTCATAGAACTACAATTGTTGTACGCCGGCACGTACAGATCAGTGCGTTGCACTTGAAAAGGCGACTGTCACTATCCGCCTGGCTATGCTTAGAATGACATCTTGCTGCGGAGACGTCGACCATACTGATGCACTGCGGCAACTGGGGTCGTTGAAGCGGTTTTAGCTGACCACTCCCAAAGATATCGCTAGTACATGATACACGATGCACGGTGACGTCAGCAGACAAACTGCCTCGTGGTGGCAGGCAGGCGCAGCCTTGTCAAAAGCAATGCAACACGTTCCCCTTCCCGCGCGACCAGAGAATGGAGAACACAGATCGTTCATGCTGTGCAAGAAACGTTGCTGAAAAGCGAGAAAATCATGTATTCTGCGTCGTGGGAACGTGTATCTACTATCATTTGGGTTGACAATTGCCTAGAGGACAGCGTGCGCTACCGACGGCCGCCGCAGATTGCTAAGTATACTGTAAACATACCGCAGCCCCGCGGAACCTCGCATCAACGCAAGTACCTCGGGTCACCGACACCAGTACGTCCTGTCGCTTCGTCCCCTCAGATACGAATACGCCGTGTCCAGAAAGGGCGACGAATTGGGACACGCGACCAATCGGTCTCGGTACTCACCACCAAGGACGGTAATCGTCAGCGCGGAAACGCCACGCAAAGATACAGTAACCTCCGAAATGAAAACAAAAAAAAATTCAAAGCGGGTTCCCACAGGGACGGTGACAAGCTGAACAAGAGGAGAGGAGAAAAGCATGAGATAAAAATGAGGCCGCCGCCCGCCCATGAAGAATGGAACCGTGGGATTATGGCCAGATAGTTGCCGACCGCGAGGAAAGAGGCCGACGGATACCCCTCTCTCTCTCTCTCTCTCTCTCTCGCCTATCGCCTACGCACGTCCTACTTGGGTGCGGTGCGTCGAAGCGCGACGCTGAGAACTCGGACAAATCGCGATAGCATGCTCTGATATTCCTTTCACCCGGACACCACCCAAAACTCCGGCCGAGCTAGGCCAGAAGAAACCGAAGAAACGTCTAAATCGGGCGCCTCCGAGATAACCCGAATCCCAGGCGGAGCGAGACCCAGACGTGGACGTGCAAAGACGCACCTTGAATTGGGGCTTCGCCTTCCATTTCAGGGAAGCCTCTTCAGATAGGAAGGGAAAGGGAAAAGAGAAAAGACAAGCGGTACGCCCAGCTTGGTTAGGCGCTATGCAAGGTACCGATGTGGAGCTTGGAGCGGGCGCGCAGGAGACACAGAACAGATAGGAGGGGCGACAGAAAGGAGTCACGTAGAATGGATGCCGGGAAAATAGTCGTGCAATCCTAGAGGGGCTCAGCGCTCAGCGCTCAGGGCCGGGGCCGACGCGCGCAGATGTGCTGGAGTGGTGCTGGCCCATGTCTTTTCGCTTCATGTCTTGCCTTGTGGTACGCCCCCATCAATGAAAGGAGGCGCCGCTGGCAGAACTCGTGTGAAGCCGGTGGAGCAGAGAACGTCCGTTTGGAAACACCTCCCTGATTCCCGATAGCCTCCCGCCACGCTCATGTCTCGTCGGCCGATCCTAAGTGGTGCATGTGCGGAGGTGTTCAAGTTGTGCAAGTGTTGTGCACGTGTAGTATCGTGTGTCCTGGCAACGGGCCGCTTGATCGCTTGGTCTGGGAACGTAGGCTGAGTTTTTCCCACCTTCTCCCGGGCTCTTTCCGAGGTCTCGTTTCGTGTCCACGGCCAGAGGTAAAACTTCGTATCCACGGAAGGTAGTCGCTCGATGGCCAACCTAAGCACTATCCCCAACCTGCATCGTCCTGGAAACTGTTTGGTCTGGCCTGTCCTGGCTCATCAGACGGGTGTTCTGGAAACCTGCGTCTAGAATCGAAGAAAGAAAAATTGAAATTTGGGCTTGGACCTCTCGAACGTTTGTTTGAACCTTGAAGAGCTTGAATTACAAACGTCGTGCGTGGCCTCTCGTGCTCTTCACACGAGTCATCTCACCTGACCTGTCCACCCTTCCACTACCCTTCCCAATTCTGAACTCTGTGCGATCCGCGGCCAGAACATTCCCATGAGAAACGGTGCAGTGATACCCCACTCACGAGTCACGTACCCTCCAAGGCTCCAACTCATGGACAGCGAATCTGACAGAAGAACGTGCCAGCACTAGCATGATATGGCACAATTTTCGCCTCGAATGATGATCTTGCCGTGGGTGGGGCATTCGTGTTGGCATGTTGCACGTTCGGTTCGCCTCATTCTCACGGGCCCGAGTCCTCGCCTCTGCACCGGCCAATTGTTCTCTGCGTTGAGTGTCCCCCGATCCATCTCATTTCTCCTGAATCTCCTCCTGTCAATCATATTCGCTTTTTCCATATTTTCGATGGCACGGTTGTAAGTTGCAACCAAGATAGGACCCTCAATCAACCACCCCCTTTTAACCACCCTCGGCTTCTTCAATGGGTCATTAGCCGACAGTTATTCGCCCTGACTACCCCTTTCCATGTTTAACGGGTTTAATTTCCTCTCTCCATCCGCGACTCTATTTTCCTCTGTTTTCATTTCCCTCTCCGCCTACCCAAGGCTGCCCGATCTATTGGCGTGCCTTGGTTGGGGGGTCCGCTACACGAGGGTGAGCCTTAGTAGTCGAACAAAAGTCGCCTCGTAACGTCTTTGCAGCTTCTTTGATGTACTCCGATCATTACTTGACAATTGGTCCCGCGAAACATTCTACAACTTGATGGGCTTGGTCCAATTCTGGACAGCGCTCCGACGCTAATCTCAAGCCATTTCTTGTTCAGAGCTGGCTTAAATTGTCCATCTTATGGTGGCTGGCGCCGCATTCATTATTTTCTATTGGTTTCGTGCGCGCGCAAAGCTGTTCAGGCCGTCCAGGCCTTCAGGGGTCTATTTGTTTCATATGTTCCTTGTCATCTCGGTTCGTTCATTTCTGTATGCCCCTCGTTCTATGGTGCGGACCTGGTCCTGGGTCATCTACATCACAATTTCAACTAGTCTTTGTCCAGGACAAGAATCATGTGCCAGCGAAGGACTCCAGAACATCATCGGAAGGATACTGGTACATCGATATTCGGGAACTCCCGATAAACATGCCAATCAATGTTCTTTGGGCTTACTTACACTAATCACTATCGCTAATCAGCATCATTGACCCGTGAAAATTGACCCGGAGGACCTCGCATCATCAAGAATCCGAACAGTGCCGCCAGCAAACCTGAAACATCAGTCCAAGACGTTGTCGGAGGGAGAAGTTATGGGAAACCAAACGATCGTGGGCGTTTGTGCGCCAGGTGCGCGGTTGTACTCCGACAACTTTTAGGGTGCTTTTCGTGCTTGTACTAACTAACCTGTGCTTTCTTCGACATGACCATTTCTTGACGCGGGCATTAGACCTGCTCAGTCTAGTAGGTACGTGAGACGTAAGCCGGTCCATACCGTGACTTTGCCTCAGGAGGGAATATAAAAGGGCAAACGAAACACCCCTTCTCTCCATCTCTCAAAACTCTACAGCGATGACCCTCTCCAAACAACCTTCTCCGCAGTTCAGCGTCGTGCAGCAGTTTTACAATGCCGTCACGACCTGGAAATTCGACATACTAGAGAACCTGCTCTCTGAGGACTACGTCTCCAAGATTCTCCCCGCATCCGCAAATGTTCCACCAAAGAATAAGACTGAAGGCATCCAGCAAGCAAAGGATATCGGTGCTACAATCGGCTACGCACCACTGAAGGTACGCTATCGTTCAACGCATCGCATTGGCGAGAGAGAGAGAACTGACGTGTTTGATATGATACCACAGTATGAGATCTTTGCATCGATTGAGGTCCCAGGGAGCGTCTGGGTACACGTAAGTTGTCAGGGTATTGTGCAAGGACGCCCGTTGCCCCCCGGGTCTGTGCGCACGACGCAACTCACACTGACTATCTGTTTTTTTGTGGGCCTTCCATGCCGCCTGCATAGTCCAGGCTCTACGGTGATATCCCGGGCGGGCTTTCGTTCAACACCGAATCCATATACATCTTCACGCTCAGCACGGGAGATGACATCAAGATCACTGTTGTCTCAGAGTTTATCGACAACAAGCCGCCATCTCCCCCGCCCACCGCCACTGGCAAGCCCGCAGCCGCTGCCCCTGCGGAGCAGTGATCGACTCTCGGCGACCTGAGGTACTGTATGCGCTACGAGGAGTGGAGCTAAGAGGAGTGTGACTGTATGGATTGTCTGTTTTTTTTTCAGTGGATACGGACCACTAGTGTTTACTTGCACGCCGCATGCTTTTCTGTGTTTTCCTTGCCGTTACCTTAACCAAATTGTTTTTCGTGAAATTTTGGGCTGATGAGATCATGAGGATGAGCCGGGGCTGATGGAAATATCGGCCCCAAAACGCAAATGGATGCGGAGGGCGAAACATGCAGCCACCAAAATCGCGAACAGTAGTACAAACATTCGTGAGTGGTGGAATGTAAAGCGTTCCATAAAGCTACGACAAAGCGCGATTTTAAGTTTGCATTAGACTTGGATCATACATGTACAATGCTGTTTTGTAACGAGATATGAAATAGAGTGTAGAAAGCATGTAGCCTATGCTCAGGCCAGAGAAGTGAGTTCCAGGCACGCGTGGGTAAACACAGGAACTGAGGGTACACCGTACAGAAAGGTCAACTACGACTATATACATGACTGTAATAAAGTTCTGGGGTTCTGGGCTAAACGAGTGTGCAAGTAAACTTCTGTCAAGGCCAAGGAAAGTACAGAGACACTGGCAGTACCGTGACACTGGCAGTACCGTGACTAGGGATATCTTATCGTCGTTATCGATCCGCTCGCGCGCGCCAATCCCATGGCATACATAATAGACAGGAAATGAAATGAGGTTCCTCTACCGCAACCCTCCCTAATTTTTTGTTTTCGTAGCGAAGAAATATTTCCGTGTCATTCCCAAGCTTTCGATCTTCCGATATTCAAAGGAAGGGTGAAATAGGGCCGCCAGAGGCGGGTCACTTGGCTGGCTGTAAACGTAAGCTGGTCACCAGCCCCAACTTTTCGCACATCGCCGTGCGGCGGACAGGCTTAGGCGGGTCTGAGTTGGTGCTGTCAGTCTCAGTCTCTACCAAATCACTTGACTCGACCCTCCGTTGAGTTCCCATCGGGGCATTGCTTGCAAGCCGTTCCATTCAATGCACTCAAATTCATAAACCGATTTTAGAGCAGTGGCGGATGCGGGATTGTGGATATGGTTATATTTTCATATCCGAGTCCCGATTCCCGGTGATAGAATACACAACAGTACAAGCGGTATTACACTGGCCTCCCCCGACGCTGCGAAGGAAGGTCATGACACCCGCCTTCTCCCGAGAGAACGTGTGACCTGCAGATGCCTTGCGGTCAGCCCCATGGGCTATCTCGGTCCATGAGCCGTCCCATCGCAAGCCCTCCATGACATCACGGTTCCTTAACTCCCTTTGTCTGCCTCATCCAACATGTTTACGGCGCGACGCCCAATTCAAGTCATATCTTTGTCCGAGGTGGACATGAAACGGCCATCTTATGGTGACCGGCGCCAGGTACGTGCCTTTCTTCGGGTTCTGTGCCTGTGCACAGCGCACCACGCATGAAGCTGTTTATGGGATCTACCATGCTCTCGGTTGGCTTATTTCTGTACAACTCCCGTTCCGTGCTGCGGACCTTACAATCACAACCGGTCGTTGCCCTGGGCCAAGAATCACGTGCTAGTGGAGCTGGGAAGAACCCCAACTACACAATTATGATGCCGATAACCCATCTCATCGCGGATATCCAGCACAGGAGGAGCGAAGGAGAATGCTGCAGGTGAGCTCCCTACCACCGACTGCCTTTCTTCCCCAGTATCGCAATCATCTCGGCTTATCGCGCATCGTCCACAATTCTGTGATAATTTAAGCCGCACCGAAGCTCCCGTTATACTCGAGGACGTTCCATGGTTCGGATTCAACTTGGAGCTGAGGTGCCGAGCATAAGAATGCATGAACGCAAGATGCGCCTTCGATTCGAGTCCAGTGTCTCCGCGACGCCGTCTTGAGCGATAGGCGCCTGGCATGTAGGGCTTGGTAGTGGAGCCCCCGCTGGCCCTTATTCGGCACGATGACTACCTCGCCGGGGGCTTAAGACTGGCCTAAGTGGCCACATTAGACGCAAAATCGCTCCCGACTCGGGTCCACACTTCGGTCTCGCTGATTGGAACGATATAAGAAAAAAGGTGGACGGCGCGAGGTCCCACATCCCCTCTACCATCGTTCAAGCTTTAAGGCAAACCTCCTCCTCTCCGAAACGATGACCGTCGCCAAATCTTCTTCCTCGCAAGTCAATGCCACTGTGACGAAGTTTTACGAGGCCGTCACGGC
>Ga0307510_10006360_pt1 | contig 14087 bp, 16 predicted proteins | sample 12_EM_MG_FD_207224 | JGI IMG/M metagenome (GOLD analysis project Ga0307510, IMG submission 207224) | Populus trichocarpa ectomycorrhiza microbial communities from riparian zone in the Pacific Northwest, United States - 12_EM | ecosystem: Host-associated > Plants > Roots > Unclassified | place... | reverse complement strand
CCACCACAGCGCGCCCCACTGCGGCGGCCCACGAATCGTCGAACGGCCTCGCAATCGCATTAGGAACTGCGTTAGTCGGTCTAGGCCTATATTATGCAGGTTCGGTTTCGACCAGCGCAGCAAACACGGCAGTCTTGCCAGTGCCCGTCTATGGTACCGCGGAGGATTTCAAGCGTGCGATCAAGGAGCTAGAGTCATCTTTCGAGGAGGGAGGAGTCTCGACGGATCCTGCCAACCTTAGCACGCACGGATTCTCCCCCAATGTGATGCACGAAGGTGAACGAAATCAACCCTTTGTGACAACTGACGTCCTCGATGCTAACTCGGGGGATGGACGGATTTTAGGCGTAGCGCATAGCGTTGTCGTCTATCCAAATTCGACGGAGGACGTTGTGAAGGTTGTGAAGATCACTAACAAATACCGCATGCCTGTCGTTCCATATGCTGGTGGGACGAGTTTGGAAGGCCACTTCATCGGCGTGGGTTCACCCTGCGCACTTTAAGTCTTCAGTCGTTCATTGATGATGGCCTCCCTAGCACGAAGGAGGGGGGATTTGCATCGACATGTCAAATATGAATCAGATACGAGATTCATCGTAAGTTTTCTCCCTCCCCCATCTTCATAGCGACACCGATTCAGAGAGTATTTGCCATTAAGCGGAAGACTCGGACATGGTTGTTCAGTCCGGTGTAGATTGGATGGAGATAAATTCCACCCTCAAGGAGAAGGGCATTCCTTTGTTCTTCCCTGTGTGTATTTCTTCTGCTGTCTCACCATGCCTCGACTCACTGTAAGGATAGATTGATCCCGGCCCTTCTGCCACAATTGGTGGTATGCTCAGCACGGGGTGTTCCGGGAGTGGGTTCTTCCTCCTCTTACACTGTCGATTATCTCATACCTCCTTCAAGCAAACGCCGTTCGATACGGTACCGCGAAAGGAGAGCGGTTCTTGAACGCGGTTCGTACTTGTCAAGAAAGAAGAGAATGTCGTACCAATAACTTCTGTCATCCTTAGACCGTTGTTCTGCCTTCCGGAGAGGTCATCAAAACGCGCCCGCAAGTCCTCGCCTGGCTTTGATGTAACAAAGCTGTTCATTGGCGCAGAAGGCACGCTCGGCATCGTTACCGAGGGTTCGTTGAATCAGTACTGCAATCATTGGCTTTTCTCGCATACTAACGGCCGAGTGTTGTATAGTGACAGTGCGCCTGGCACCCGTTATCCCCTCCCAAGTTGCCATCGCCCAGTTCCCCAGCGTCAAAGCGGCAACTGAAGCTGTAATTGAGATTCTCAACACGGGCGTCAATATTCGTGGGTGTTATCGTATTCCGCGCTCCAAGTATAGGCATAACTCAATGATTTGTACTTCGCAGAATGCATCGAGCTTTTAGATTCAGCGCTCATGCACGCGACGAACGTCTCAGGGGCGACGGGCAATAAGTATGACGTCGCGGACCACCTGTTCTTCAAGTTGCAAGGGGCGACGCCAGCTGCAATCGATGATACCGCCAAAATTGTGCAGCAGATTGTCAAGAAACATGGCGGCTCGAAATTTAAGCGCGCGAAAACGCAGGAAGAGGGTGACCTCATCTGGCAGGACCGCAAGAACGCTCTTTTCACAGCCCTTGCATACGCTGGCGGGGATACTAAAGGATGGCTCACGGATGTCTGGTATATCTATCCGCTTTCATTTTTCTCGGGAGTGGTTCCTGACTATCATAAATGAGTGTGCCTGTTTCAAATCTCCCACGACTCATAGAGGAGACACAGAAGGATATCGAAGCTCATGGCATCAAGTATCTGACCGCGGGGCACGCAGGCGACGGTGAGGGCCGATAGCCTTTACCACCTGAGTACTCAAACGATTAATTGTGTAGGTAATTTCCACTCGCTGCTGACGTTCCGGAACGAGCAAGAACTCAACATCGTTCGGGAGCTGGTCCACAGGATGGTGGAGCGTGCCATCAGACTTGATGGTACCTGTACGTATAAGGTGGCCTCATGCCCTCGATCTCGTGTTGATCCTTCGCTCTTCAGGTACGGGCGAGCATGGAGTCGGCATCGGAAAGAAAGAATTTTTGATCGAAGAGCTTGGCGAGGGCACGGTCAATCTCATGAAGACCATCAAGCGAGCTGTTGATCCTCTTTGGTTATTCAACCCTGGAAAGGTAAACCTCTCTCTGGCGACGTTCTGTGTGACGCTCATACACGCCCTTAACTCTTAGCTATATCCGGATGAGAAGTCCGCCCACTGAGTGGAAATTCAGAAGGGTGATGGAATGCCGGGTGAAAAGTCTTTGGTATCGCAGTGCTCTCATTAACAATGGCCATGAGCAGCCAGCGTTTCCACCGTATGCTCACACTTAACCTTCCTTTTCGATGAGTAGTTGGAGATACAGCATACATCCATGAATTAATGTGGTGTGGTTGTATGCACCACTGCGACAACTGTACGACGGTTTGCCCATCGTATTGCCACAACTCCAAACGTCTTGAATTGGCAAGCGCCGTCGGGACAAGTCAAGATCAAAACTACACGGCGCGAAATTCCTCCGAATGCGTCCCTCCAGATTGATTCTGGTGACCACCATTGCTTCACGCCGTGACCCGGACAAGTTGGGACTTGCCGTCATCCCGTCAACTTGCTATACAGCGTCCCTGCCGGAATGATCCTCGATTGGTGGTGGGGCAGTATTCTAACATCCTCATAGCAATAACTAGCGAATCTCATGGCGCGCCTCTAAGTGAAGGAGTAGCTTGGAAGTCATTGAGAGAGAAATTTACTGGTGGCAACCGACGACTTACAGATACGTAGGGATTTAGGTTCATAGTTGTATCGTAACGGTCATTGTAATAATACAAACTTGCGTGTTTGGATACGACCATTGTGGATCTCAAGCCGTTGTTCACTGCCAAGTCATAAGCGCCGAGCGCACGCCACTCCTAGACGAGCCCAAGCAGCATGTTGCAACTACGGAGGACTTTGAACTGGAGGGCTTGGAGGGTACCCGCCTCGACCGGTTCTGGTATCAATGGGAAGCAGCAGCTAGTACGGCCCCAACGTCTACGCCTGCTTGGCACAGGCACAGCACGCGGTGGTGGCGCGGAAAGCACAACCTCGTCGAACGTTCTCCGGGTCGCGCTAGCATTAGGGAGCGTTGCGTTGGGCCTGGGGGGTTACTACGTTGGCGCACGTTCAAATCATCATACACCAGTCGAGTCCCCTGGCTCTCCGTCAAAGCCAGTCTATGGTTCACCGGAGGACTTTGCACGCGCAATCCAAGAACTCAAAACATTGTTCTCCGAAGAGACGGTGACGACTGCCGAGGATCAGTTGGGGGCTCATGGGTTTTCTCCTAATATGTATCACCCAGGTGAGCAGGTCATACGACACTGCCACGAGCAGTACTCATCGTTGGCTGACATTTGCGCATCTGTCGTGTAGGGTGTCCGCACAGCGTCGTGGTTTATCCGCACTCGACAGAGGATGTCGTCAAGATTATCAACGTTGCAAGGAAGTATCGGATGCCTGTTATACCGTACTCGGGCGGAACGAGCCTGGAAGGTCATTTTGTAGGCGTGCGTAGCTCTCCTCCCTCATGAAGTCACTAATTTCTCAACACACCATTCGTTTTATCTCTGCAGCGGAAGGGTGGTGGCATATGTGTCGACATGTCGGGAATGGACAAGATCATCGCTATTCACGGTACGTTGCCCCTCTGCAATCCATGTTCTTCGCCATCGACCAGATGATTTCTGCTTTTCAGAAGAGGATTCGGACCTTGTCTGTCAGCCGGGCGTAGGGTGGATGGAGATCAACGAGACTTTGAAAGAGAAAGGCATTCCATTATTCTTTCCTGTACGTGTGCCGAACGCGACTCACTCTCTCCGGAACCTCCAACTGCATCCACAGCTCGATCCAGGACCCACAGCGACCGTTGGTGGCATGCTCAGCACGGGCTGCTCTGGAAGTCAGTGTTGTGTGATTGTAAACGTACTTTCATTGTTACCAACACCTTCTCCCGACAGCCAACGCCGTCCGCTATGGCACGGCGAAGGGCGAATGGTTCTTGAATGCAGTCAGAATGCTTCGTCCTTTGTCCGTCAAAGTCCTTTCGAGGTGCGCTGACTGCCCTTTGGCAGACAATTGTCCTTCCCTCTGGGGAGGTGATCAAGACGAGACGTCGATCGCGCAAGTCGTCCGCCGGATTTGACACGTTGAAGCTGTTCATCGGCGCAGAGGGAACCCTCGGCATCGTCACAGAAGTGACCATCCGTCTCGCACCCGTCCTCCCAACCACCGTCGCCACCGCGCGATTCCCCGACATGCGCAAGGCTAGCGAGGCCGTCATCGAAATCCTTAACACAGGAATCGGCGTCCGTGAGCCTTCCATTTCTTTCTCTCTTTCTTGGCTGCGCATGCCGCTATGATACCCTACATATCGCCTTCACCTCGCAGAATGCGTCGAACTCGTCGACGCGGCTTTCATGCGCGCTACCATGTCAGCGGGCAACCCCGCCCGTCCGTACGACGTCGCCGACCACCTGTTCTTCAAGTTGCAGAGCGCGACGCCCGCCGCGCTCTCAGAGTCCGTGGAGGTGGTCAAGAAAATCGTCAAGAAGCACGGCGGCAACAACTTCTGGCCCGCAAAGACGCAGGGGGAGGCCGAGGCGATATGGATGGACCGGAAGAATGGGTTCTATTCCTCCCTGGCATATGCTGGCGAAGGAGCAAAGGCCTGGACGACGGACGTATGGTAGGCGATTTCCCCCACGGGAGGGGCTTTTCCAAAGTCCTACTTGACCTTGTCCCCCTCTGTATTTTGTCCCCACTCGAACATTGGGCAGTGTCCCAATCTCCAAGCTTCCGCAACTCGTGTACGAGACCCAGCAAGACATTGAGCGCTCTGGCATCATGTATAGCATCGTGGGCCATGCAGGAGATGGTAAATATCCCGAGAAGTAACTCAAGGGTGACTATCCGAGAACGCTAATGCGCGGGCATCAACCACAGGAAACTTTCATACACTCCTGATGTTCAAGACGGACGAGGAGCTCGACACTGTACAGAGTCTCGTACACCGCATGGTCGAACGTGCGCTCGCGCTCGATGGAACCTGTAATGCCTGCCCAAGACAATTGAACACCTTTGAAATACTTAATTGAAACTTCATTTTTCAGGTACAGGCGAACACGGAGTCGGGATCGGGAAGAAGGAATTCTTGGTCGAGGAACTCGGTGCGGGTACAGTAGGTCTGATGAAGACGATCAAGCGAGCGATAGACCCTCTTGGAATCATGAATCCAGGAAAGGTAGGCCCTCGTCATCGACGCTAATGTCAGCGCCGGCGATTGCTCAAACGAATGAATTTTTAGCTGTACCCGGACGACGACGACGGATCCCACCACTAAGAGCGAGGGTGTGTCAGTTGCAACAATATTGTAGTCGTGTACATGGACAAATCGCAGGATGACGACCACTGTTACTGGCCTAGCAGAGCAGATCCACTTCCCGTGCATTCATGGCACGAACCAGCCTTCCCTGCTACTGAAAGGGCGTGGACAACGTTATCGTATACGTTTCGTCCCCTACAACAGAATAAGGCAAATTACAAGGATTTTGATTCATCGTGCACCCTCCACAACAACCGCCGACTGCTCCTGGGCAGCCTGTGCCTGCTGCTGCCCAGTCCGGCTGAGGGCGGCACCGAGCGCCTGCGTTCGGATACTCAACCCACGCGTCTTTTCGATGACCGACTGGTATATTGGCAGTGCGGGACGGTGTATCTCGATGACATTCTGCAGGAGACCGTCAGACGATGGCAGCGAGGGAGAACCGTAGCTAAATTACCTTTTCAAGGTCGATTCTGGCATCGGAAGCCGTCCGCGTATCGCGGATGAGGTTTACAATCCATTTCTCACCTTCGTCTGGGGAGAGGTTGAGGCGTGCAGAGAGGTCGCTTCGCGTGAAAAGTGGGTCAGTTTCTATCCACCCATCGCACTGCGACGAGAGGACAACATACGCGATGTCGATCCGCTGATGTATGCGACAGTACGCCTCGCTGATGAGGTATCGAGCGTTGTCCAGAAACTCTTCCCTGATCTCGCTCAGGAAAAAGTCATTCCCGACGACGCGCTCGGCGAGTTGAAGCTGCCGCTGCGCGGCCTCAAAGTCAAACTCGACGTAGAGCTCCTTGAGGAATTTGGTGACCGGATCCGAGTACTGATACTCTTCCATCTGCACAACCTTGACGACCTCCCGTATCGCGTACCGCACGCGCGAGCTCACTGGCCCGGTGGGACCCGTCGTGTGCGCCCTGCGCGAAAGCACGGCGGCGACGGCGATGTAACGCAAGATCCAGGGCGCGGCGGACTGGATGGTGTTGAGGTAAGCGGGGGAGAGGAACGTCTCGAGGAGGAGGGTGCGGCCCGCGGGATGGTTGAAGTAGACGAAGAGGGACCAGTGCACGAGCCAGGCGCGCGAGTGGAGAGTCGCAAGGGGCTCCGAGTGCGTGGGTGCCGCAGAGCCCGATGCCGATGCCGACGCAAGCGGGGCTGCGCCTGCACGCGCATCGAGCGTCTCGCGCAGCGTGTTGAGTTCTTCGAGCGCCATATCCCACTTGCCCGTGAGGATGTCTGAGGCGAGCTTTCCCCAGTGCGCGGACGTGTTCCGATCCGTGTCGGTGGAAAGCACGCGGAAGTGGTAGAGGTAGTCGGCGGCGCCGGAGTAGTTCCCGTACGTGTACTGAAACTTTCCAAAGTTGTATAACGCGGTGATTTGTTCGAGGGTGAGGCCATAGTTATCCTTGAGATAGGTCAGATTTTGATTTTTGTCCTGGCGTAGAGCCTGTGCGACGTCCGGATTCTCGATCACATCAAGAACAGCCTGTGCCTCTTGCTGAAGCTGCTCATTGATGGCGACAGCCCTTTCTCTCTTGGCAGCGAAGTCTTGTTTGCGTCTACGTGAGATCGGATATTTCAAGGTGAAAATTGGAGTGGTTTCGCACCTTCTGGGACTTGAGAATCCGGATTCAATTGTTCGTAGAGAGATACGATGTAATCGACCATATTTGTGCCCTTTGCGAGTTCATATTGAGCAGCTGCGACTTGTTCCGGTGAAAAAAGACCGCTTTCATGAAGGTGGGTGAGTAAAGGAAAGACCAAATGTCGATCCAAGTAGGGAATAATCGTCCTTGTGAGGTCGTATTCGGCGGCCATGATTGAGAGTGTCTGTTTTAACAATAAATTACAATTCAAAAAAATACGACCTATCACGTGATTCTACCAATCACGTGTCCTTGGCTGACCGCACACACAACACCACCGAACGCGGTCAACACCACCACCACCAGTACAGACAATGTCATCTATCGCAGGGACGAAAAGTTTCTCCTGGTTCGTCAAAGACCTCGGCATCTCACTCATTGGTCAGGTCCGTTCTCTCGGACATGTTCTCCCTCTGTATGCCTTATCGACGACGTAAACAGAAATGCTACGTCTCCCTCATAGAGAATCTCAACATTGACGATGTCGATTGCATAAAGTATTCATTATCCAAAGGACTTGGCGTTGGGATAGTCGCTGGCGGATCGATAATGAAAGTTCCCCAGCTTCTTCTCAGTACGCCACTTTCCCTCCATCCTTTGCTCGGCTTACGCTTCACTACACAGTACTTAGAGCCCAATCGGCGCGTGGCCTCTCCTTAGTCGCCTACATCCTAGAGACGTCTTCCTATGCCATAAACCTCGCCTATGCCTCGCGGAACGGCTTTCCCTTTTCTACGTATGGAGAGAACTTCTTCCTCACCATTCAAAACGTATTCATCACCCTCCTCATCATTTTCTACAACCACCCCTCCTCATCTTCCCGGCGGCTCACAACAGCACCCAACACCACCGGAAGGCTCCTCATCGCCATCTTAGCCCTTTTGGCGGCAGGCTTTGCCCTCCTCGTCGCGCCAGCTGGCATGATCGCCGCTGCACAGCTCTGCACGCTCCCGCTCTCCCTCTTCTCCAAGCTCCCACAGATTGCGCAGAACCACCGCGCGCGCAGCACAGGTCAGCTCTCCACCTTTGCCGTCGCGTCCCAGATCGGCGGCTGCGCCGCCAGGCTGTTTACCACCGCGCAAGAGGTCAGCGACCCACTCGTGGCGGCTGGCTATGCACTTTCGCTCCTGCTCAACCTCGTCCTGGGCATCCAGATGTACGCTTACTGGGGTAAGGGCATCGTCGGCAGCAGCCAGCACGAGATGATGGACGCCAAGGCGCGCGATGAGTTTCCGCTCGGAGGGAGGGCGACTAGCTACGGGCGGGAAAAGGTTGACATCGTCGTACAGCCCCAGAGCCCGTCGCCGCACCAGTCGACCCATCAGCATTCGCAGTCTGCCACACACGGGCGTAAGTGGGCACGCAAGGTTGACTAGACCTATCGTAGTCGTGTTTTTCGTTCTGTACCCGCTCTCTTCCCAACTACATAATATGATAATATTTGAACTATCCCCGATGGCTAGGAGGTGAAATCCCCGTGACGACTCATTCCTACCATCTGACCTAAGTGTTTGTATTTATGACCCAAACGGACGGACACAGGCTTGCACATATGAAGATGGTGAAATCATCGCACTAGGCAAAGCCCCTCAAGCAGGTTCAGCTCGCTATCTGCTCCTCCCTATTCCGCCGACTTTGGTTGCTCCTACGCACCTCCCCAGCCAAGCGATCCAGCCTCTCCCGTGTTGCCTCGTCCACCCGATCCTCCTCCTCCTTCAGAGGCACCCCATAACCAAGCGCGCGCTTCACTTGCCCAACATACCCGACCTCTCCCACAGATCTTCGCGCAAGCAAATTCGCCCTGCGCACCTCAGGCGTCCAACGTGCCAGCACGTGCGCAGGGAACCCAAGGCGCGCCCGGCGGCGCGTAGCCTCGAGTACCTCCCCGCTCGCCTCACGCGCGCGCTCGCGTGTCTTGTTCTCGACCTTCTCGCGGCGCGCGGCCTTCAGCTGCCGCAGGAGCTCCGGCGGCGGAGGCCTCACGGCACGCGAGGCGTCGCGCTCGAAGGCCGCTTGGAGCTGCTCGAGGCGCGAGGCGATGGGCGCGCGCCAAGCGTCGAAGTGCGGCCCGCTGAAGTAGCGTTCGATCGGTCGCCTGTCGTCCTCCGTCACCGCTGCTGCGAGTCTGCTCTCAAATTTTGCTTCGGCTTGGAGGTCCTCGAGGTGCGAGAAGAGGGTGCGCTGGAGCTCAATACGCCGCGCGCGCGCGACGCGGCGTTTGTGGATCATGCCTGATATGTGGTCCGGTTGGGGTTTGAGCCGTGGGAGGGGCCCATTGTATATGCTAGGCTTGATGAGGGAGGTTGAGAATATAGGACGGTTGAGGAGACGGTGTTGCCAAGACTGTGGAAGATATGGTTACATATATCAGGAGCTTGGGAGGGGAGGAGTAATGGACGAACGAGAGAATCGTTGACGATAGACCGCATTCTGTCGTGATCACGACGAGCACCTATTAGGCGTCCGAAACGCTGCAGTACAGAACGCTGATGTTCATCTCCTTGTTCGGCCTTTCTGAACGCGTCAAGCCACTGGTGGAAGGAATGAGCGACAGGCCTCTGAGTGCAAGGCATAAATAGGTGGTCCGCACTCGGTAGCCCTTCTCCAGCTGAACCTTTGTGATCGCAGGACTCGTCAAATGACGATGTTTACGGAAGAGTGCTTGTACGTGCGACCGTACCTGGTGCTAGGTGAGGGAAACAGAAGACGTCAAGGATTTACTTTACGCACGATCGGGCTGGGGGAGGCGCGTAGGAGACCTCTATACAACGTCCACAAGGTCGGCACTCTATGGGCCGCAAGGCGGTAAAATGGGGTGTGCGGTCGCACGGAACGAAGGCACGATACAATGCGGGCGATACTCTGCCTGTGGTGGGTGAGATGTGCTTCCGGCGTCGGCGTCGGTGTGATCGTTGATAGGTGACATGGCATGAAAAGCTTAGGTTGGCTTGGCTCACACGCTCGACTGGTAGTGCTTTTCCACGTCAAGCTTAATCGACGTTGTTCTCTATTCATATAATTACTGTATATAATAGCTCATGTTTACTTGTAAAGTATATTTCTACAGTCGTTCTTCGCAAACCTGTCATTATACTGCGTGAGGGATAGAGAAAAGGCATGAGGGACACGTAAAAGAAGTCTTTTTAGTAGGGCCATCACAAAACAAACACCCAGTGAACACAACGTCGGCGCCGGATATCACTTTCTCATACCGCCTCGCCATGAAGGTGGCGGTGGGGGGACATAGGGTCTGGGAGCGCGTGACGCACGCACCCATTGGGACCGATCACCCACCGGGATGGGTTCGTCCTCATTCAGTACCACATCCACCGCGAAAGAAGGGCCGGGGACCGGCTGGTCTGGGGAGACGCCAAAACGCGTACGCTCGTCCTGTGTCTCCCGCTGCTGCCATTCGTGCCCAGGCAGTTGAGGGCGGTTAGATGGAAGCGTGGCCATAGGTAATCTCGTCGGCTCCTCCATTTCTCTGTTGTTGTTGTTGTCGCTCCTCCTCGGCTCGGTCGCCGATTCGTAGCTCGGGTAGTAGTGACCGGTGGCTCGTCTTCCAGGCCTGCGAATGCCGAACGGGTGATCGCGCCCCGCCCGACCAGGGAGCATGCGTCCCCACCAGACGTTCGGGCTCGACGGCAACGGTTTCTCGCGATTGGGTTCAGCAGGGGGCCGGTTCTCCACGTCATCATCCGCCTGGGGTTGTGGGAGCGGTGTGATGGAGAGATTTATTGGGGACGTGTCAAGCGGAGGTAGCTGCGGAGCCGAGCTGCGTTTCCCTTCCCCGTCGTCGAACCACGCGATGTCGTATATCGACGTGGACCAGATCCTCGGGTGCGTGCGCAAATGGGCGACACATAGCGCCAGAATGGCAACAAAGTAACCGAGCACTTGGAATTGGAAGGGGCAGAGCGAGTCAGCACACCAACTGAGGTCGGCGAGTGGAAGGGAGACTCACGCAGGGTCGCGGCTATCCAGGAGATAGGAACGAGGATAGTAATGGAGGCGCAGATCGAAAGCGGTGCCTTTGCGTCACAGAACTCGGGAGGACCGCTTAACGTGACAAAGATACTGGCCGCTATTGTACCGATGGTCGTTGTTTCTTCTTGTTAGCGATAGCATAAGTCTAGAAGAAAAGATCGTGGCCGTACCTATTTGCAGCAAAGTGAAGACCCCTGTCCATGCACATTCGAACCCCACACTCGATGCGGAGAACGACAAAATTTTTGGGCCTGCCAATGCCCTGAGGGAAAGTGACTGTATGTGAGCAAAGACGACAGATTACTGAGCGGGAGTGAGACGCATACAAGGTGATACAAAGAGGTATGGCAATCGAGTTAAAAAGCAGGAAGGAAGCGGCCCCATCAACTAGACAGGGCCAATGTCAGTCCTGAAAGTGGACGATCGTTGAAACGTTTGAGAAATCTCACCGTGAGCTCCGGCTGCCCTGCTCGCGCCCACATTCCAAGCTGCGAATACCAGCGCAGTCAAGCTCATATAAATTAATAGAGCTACCAAGGTGTCAGTGGGTCACAGATGCACAGCAAGGGTGCTTCCCTCATACTCACAGAAAACAACAAATCGGACGACCAGGAAAGGGTTTCTGATCAGCAAGAGGCGGGAGGGTGTCTGTGAGAGATCCCGCTGAGTGGCCCGACTTGACATTCTCTCTCACGGAAAGCGAGCGTTTGGAATGAGGGACGAAGGAACGGGGGGGAGTGGACATTAAGGCAATGAGGGACTCCTTATTGGAGACTCAACCATTTTTTGTTGGAGAATAAGCCATCGCTAGGCGAGTTGGTGTTGACAAGACAAGAAGAACAATGCGAGGGTCGAAGCAGTGCATTGACCCCGAGAACGAGTACAAATACTACAGGTACAAATATATCCTATGAAAAAAAACCTCAACCCTGTACAGTAATGAATGAATGGACGACGAGCGCACAGCGCCAGACAAAGACAAAGTTCGGTACCCAACGAAAGACTCGTTTACAACCCTTTCATACACGTCGACCAAACCGATTCTATTCCGGAGATATCCGCGTCCAATTTGATGGTCCGCTCAATGGCAACCGACCTTCTCCCGTCCCACGCGGGCCCTCGGTCATGGATGGAAGCGAAGAAGAAAGTACCTTCGTTCGCGTGGCCGTCCGTTTTGGCGGCGGGTTTGACATGATATCTGCGCGGGGCCAATTCGACAATGGGGGTGGTCCACCACCGTCGACTGGATCCTGTTGTTGAGGATGAGTAAAACCCGGTGTGAAGGAAAGCGCTCCATGTGAGGGTTCAGGATCTTGGGTGGGTTCCAAAACGGACAGGATATGTAAAGGATAGAGCGTTGTGGGGACTGTGGACACGAGCCTCGGCTGTGCCATCGTTGTTGGAGGTGCGACATGTTCAGTCACCTGGGAGGTACGCTGGGCTCTGTACAGGGAAGAAAGCACGGATAGCCTCAGGAGGCGAATGGGGCGCCGAGGCTGGGGTGCTGTGATAGGTGCAGGGTCGTGGCGCAGGGGTAGTTCAGGCGAACTTCCAAGCTTGTGACAATAAAAGTGGAGGTACCAAGGATACGACCCCACTTGGGCACTCCACACGGTATTGTCCCGCTTTTGATGGTATATAGAAGAGCCCACGAGGAAAATGAGATAGATGAAAACTGTGAGCGGGTAATGTCAGAACCAAAAGCCGCAACTCAACAGGGGTGACTCTCACGATTGATGGTACATATCCATGAGAACGCCATTAGAAGCTTCACAGACGTGCAAGAATTCACATAGGTACGTTCAACTATGGTGAAATAGGCCATCAGACGGTCATCTCCGTAGAAAGAGCATGCCCTTGCCTCGAGGTATACACATGGCACGGGGAAGGTTGGTGGTTACGAGGACAGCGCCGACTGGAGCGTGGAACGGGTTAGAAAAGCCTTCACATATGCGAGCCAAGGCAATGCGCACGGAAATGTAGAAGCCAGATAAAATCGATCCAGAGGCATTCCACCCAAACACGCCCGGTGAATGCTCGAGGAGAGAAGAGGTCGATGAAGAGCCTAGTACGGTGGGGGTCACGACACGGGGCAAAAACTGAAGAAAAAATAGAAAACTCACATGGAAATAAGGACCAGTAAACTGAAAGCACCGAGGAAGATCATGTAGACGTCAATGTGCGACTGAGCTGCGAGTGGATGAGGTGAGGAATGCCCTTTTTCGCTACTACGACCACCCCCTTACTGTGAAAATTGGCATTCTGTGAGATGGGCAGGTTCCATGCGGCTGCACTGCAGATTATTGCACTGGAGATGATGGCGATGACTTGAGGTGAGGAGGATATTTGTGAGTACGAGGGGCCTTTGTAGTGGGTTGCTCAAGAGGGAGAGAGAGGGACCCACCGAAGAGGTAATGGCGGTACAAGAAAAAAATAGTAGGATTTTGCATGGCGGTGACCTGGTGGACGTAGTTGGGCAGTAAAGAAAGTGAGACTGCACCAAGTGCAGTGGGGAGAGGGGCAGAACCTAGCTGCGAATGTAAGTGAGTGATGAGCGGAAGGGCCAAGCCAACATCGCCTCACTGTAGCCGACGCTGATCACACGCCATCATTCCAATTCCCACGGCCTTAATTCATTCGTTGGCACAACCATGGCGGACATCACCTCTCTCACTTTCGCTATCAGAGCCGCGGATCAAGAGGACGTTAGGGGCCGTGCCGTTCGACGCATTTTTATCAGTAACAATGCAATGAAAATCGCAAAATTGTTCACCGGTGACGTGGTCGTCTTGTCGGAGACCTCGGAGATCTGTCAGCGGAAGGTCAGTCTGCATCCACTATCTGAAAATGAGCGTGCCAAAAGCTGTGTTACGCCCAGAGACCGTTCGCAATAGGGACGGCGTGGCCGTCATCAGAGTTAGCCGATGATGGTAGGCGTATATGTACTGATTGAGTGCTCGCAGTCGTAGCTAAGCTCATCCTTACAGTGGTGGAGCTCGCCGCTACACTTTTGCTCACCGCCCACATCCCTGAGGGAACCAAGGGTGTCATATTCC
>Ga0307510_10006359_pt1 | contig 14087 bp, 16 predicted proteins | sample 12_EM_MG_FD_207224 | JGI IMG/M metagenome (GOLD analysis project Ga0307510, IMG submission 207224) | Populus trichocarpa ectomycorrhiza microbial communities from riparian zone in the Pacific Northwest, United States - 12_EM | ecosystem: Host-associated > Plants > Roots > Unclassified | place... | reverse complement strand
ATCTTCCCTGATGTATCCTATTATTATGGTAAATCTGATGGGACGAATACGATCAGCAATTCCGGGGATTTTAGCATGTACCTGCTCAACAATGCCCACGTCTCTTCCGTAATGGGAGACGCTTTTGGCGAGCCCGCCTGTGTTCGCTTCTCTTTTGCGAACAGCATGCCCAATATCGAAAAGGCCTGGGGCCGGATCAAAGAGGCGCTGGCAAAGCTTAAATAAACTACCTGGCACCGTCTGCTGCAGCTTGCTGCAGCAGACGCTTGTGCAACTCCAGCACTTGCGGCAGCACCGCGTGCTGATCGTCATTTATAACAACGGCATCGCAAAGCCGCATTTTTATCTCTTCATCGATCTGGTTCTTCATTCGCTGTAATACCTCCTCCCGCGTGATGGCATCGCGCTGCATGGTGCGATGGATCCGCAACGTAGCAGGCGCATAAACTCCGATGATAAAGTCAAGGTGACCGGCGGCGCTGGTCTCGAAAAGAATTGCCGCTTCCCGGATCGCGTAGGGATAACGATCCCCCAGTGCCTGCATCCATTTCCGCCCTTCCCGGATAGTGGCCGGATGAACCAAAGAATTCAGGACCTCCAGTTTTGCCGGATCGCTAAAAACCTGCCCGGCCAGGTATTTCCGGTTCAGCACCCCGCCGGCATAGGTCTCACCTCCAAACTTTTCGATGATAGCCGCACGCAGCTCAGGGTCTTCGTTCATGACTCTTTTGGCTTCCTGGTCGGCAAAGGACACGGGTATACCCAGGACCTGGAAAATAGCCGCAATGGTGCTTTTCCCCGAACCGATGCCGCCTGTGAGTCCGACTCTATACATCATGGGTTCAAAATGACAAAAGCCCGGCAATTGCCGGGCTTTTTATAATAAATTACTATTTCTTGTCTGCGGCCGCTGTTGCCGGCTTGTTCAAAGCCTGTGTCCATTCTATGGAAATGGCGCTCTTCTCTATCTTCAGATAGCTGCCGGGGCTGGTCTCTATGTCCACCGTAGTGCCATCTTCATTGACCTTATTGATCTTGCCATGGATGCCGGCGATGGTGACGATCTTATCTCCCTTTTGCATCTCTTCCTGGAACTTCTTGGCCAGCTTGGCTTTTTTAGCCTGGGGACGGATCATAAATAACCAGAATACCAGGATCATACCACCCAGCAGGATCATGCTGGTCATGCTACCACCTGCAGGAGAAGCTTGTAAAAGCACAAATAATGAGGACTGAATCATTGTCGTATTGTTATTGTTTGAATATAAATTTAAGATGCCTTCTTTTCTACTTCCACCACAAATTGCAGGGAATAATCCTGTCTGCCCCTGGTATTGGCTGTCACGAATAAGGTTTTATGATTGATCCCGCTGCGCCCCTCGCTGTTAAAAACAGCCTTTATCTGTCCTTCACTGCCCGGAGCAATAGGTTCCTGCGGCTGTTCGGCTATCGTACAGCCACAGCTGGGGCGTACCTGGCCGATAACCAGCGGCGTAGTACCCGTATTCCGGAAACGGAAAGCCACATCCAGCTTTTGTCCCTCCGGTATCTTGCCAAAATCCCGGGCGGAATCCAGCCATTCGATCGTAGTATACCGGGCGGTATCGGCCAGGGCCGCGCTTGTAAGCTTGTCCTTTTTTGCCCCGTTGTTACATCCGGCGGCGATAAGGCTGACCACAAGAGTTGCAAAAAGCAGATGACGCATCGGATTCAGATTTTTTGCAAACCTACTAATTTGCTTTGAAATTGATCTTGTGCATTTTCTCGTCCTTTACCAGCTCTTTGTGGATATTGTCCAGGATGCCATTGACAAACTGGCCGCTTTGCGGAGTGCTGTATTCTTTTGCCAGATCGATGTATTCGTTGATGGTCACCTTTGGTGGTATGGTCTCAAAATACAGGAATTCGACCACCCCCATCTGCATCAGGATCATATCGAGAGTAGCGATACGTTCAGGGTCCCAGTTCTTCAGCTTGGGCTTTATCATTTCCATTATCACTTCCTTCTTATCGATCACCGTCGTCAGAAGGCCTTTTGCGAACTCCAGCTTATCCTTGCTGATGATCTGCTGAAAATCGACCGAACCCGGCTTGGCGAGATAACCCATCAGGATCTGCACGATCATCTCCCCGTCATCGTCCCAGTTGGTGAACAGCTCTTCGATATGCGCAAGAAACAGCTCATTGGGCAGCATCATCTCGGAGAAAATGTATTCCAGCATCTCCTTTTCCTTGCGCTTGTCCCGCCCTTCAGTCGTAATATAGGCCTGGTATTCTTCCTTTGTAACCAGCTCCAGGTAAAGACGACGGATCAGATCCTTATTGTCCTGCAGATGAGGTTTGTCAGTCTCCACCGCTTTTTTCCAGGAATTATCTTCAATTATCTTCCAGAGATATTCATTTCCCGCCAGTTTGATATTCACATTAAGGTCCTGCTGGCTGGGAAGATGCTTGGATGACCGGAGCCTTGAATCGGTTTCCGCATACCGCGCTATTTCTGTAATAAAATAAATGAGATAGGTTAAAAGCTGCCTGGACTGGTCGAAATGCTTATGCAGAATTCTTACGGGGTCGCCTGGCTTCAGGCTTTGTTCCTGCGCGTCCAGCGTATAAAGCGTCTGCATCACTTTTACCCGGATATTTCTTCTGCTGATCATTATATTATAAGAGCTTATTTAGCGGCTGCAAATATAGGCATTTAATTAGATTATTCTCAAAACCGGCAATCCAGTGTCATAGTATTGTCGTATCTCTTTATGCGCACCCCCTGTTTTAAGCTGTATTTCACCGTTTTTAATCTCATCAGTCCGGCAATTATCCTTGCCAAAAGCTAAGCTCTCAGGTTAATTTATTATTTACTCATCAGTAATCTTTTTTTATGCAAAAGAGGACATGGAAAAGAATTGCCCTTTCGGTACTCGGAGTATTTGTACTGGGTGTCATAGTGCTTGTCGTTCATATTTATGTGGTCACAAGACCCCGCGTCGATGCCTCAACCCGCATTTTGGCCCGCATCGACATCAAACAGGCTATCGATCAGGCCGATGCCGATAAGATAACCGCCTGGCTTTACAGGCAGAAGGGCGTGGATCACGTGCTGGTCAATCCGCAGTCGGACATTGCTATCTTCTCCTTCGCCCCCGTACAAAATAATGCCAACGGGATCGTCGCCGCTTTCAAAAGGGAAATGCCCTATACCGCGCAGCGCAATATGCCTACAGCCGAAGAAATGAAAGGCGGCTGCCCGGTCGCAAAGACTTCTGTATCCTATAAGGTCTACGCATTTATAAAAAATATATTCTAACTTAAACAAACAGACATGAACCTGAAACGTGCAGTAGTTCTCACCCCTTTTCTGGGATTGGGTATCCTTTTAGTAACGACACCCTCCTGCAGCAAAAGCCACAATTCGCCAACGACGGCAACCTTTTATGACACGCTGGGCGGAACGACCATGGTCAGCGACCCGGCAAATGCAGGAAAGACAATTGAAAAAGGTCGTCTGGGCCTTCGCACAGTAGTGGACAGCGCCATCTTCATCATCGCGGGAGATACAAAGATCAATGGGTATTTCAAGACCCTGCTTTCCGAAGTAGGAATGGGCAACCTCAGCGGATTCCAGGCGCTGAGCAAAAACCTGACAGACTTTCTTTGTGTAGCTACGGGCGCAAAAGACTTTACCTATACAGGTCTTAGCATGCACGATGCACACAACCCAACCGGCAATCCCCGCATGAATGGGACTGCCACCAATGCGGACTTCGATGCCTTTGTCACTGACGTGGCCGCTTCCGCTAAGAAGAATGGACTTTCTGACGCGATCATCGCGAGGGTAGGAGCGCTGCTCTATACGCTGGAGAGCACAGTAGTACAGCGTACATAATTGATTCTCATTTGTTTAGGCTTTAATGGGCAGGACTTTTGTTCTGCCCATTCTTTTTTTATAGCTGACAAACGAGCTGTTGAAAGCTGAAAAATTGACATTAGCTCCCGGTTTGGTACAAAATTCGTGTAGCTTTGCAAACCTGCGATACCTGCAGGACTAATATTCCATCAAACAAAACAAATCAATACAACTATGGGCAAAAAGTTAAACGTTACCCCCTTATCTGACAGGGTAATTGTGAAGCCAGCTCCTGCTGAAGAAAAAACCGCCGGCGGTATCATCATCCCCGATACAGCGAAAGAGAAGCCGCAACGTGGTACGGTAGTAGCCGCTGGTCCCGGAAAAAAAGACGAGCCGGTAACTGTAAAAGTTGGAGATACGGTATTGTATGGCAAATATGCCGGTACTGAGATCCAGATCGAAGGGGACGATTTCCTGATCATGCGGGAATCTGACATTTTAGCAATTGTATAATTATTACAACGACAAATAAAAATAACTATGGCAAAACAAATTTTCTTCGATATCGAAGCTCGTAACAGAATGAAAAAGGGTGTCGATACCCTGGCCAACGCAGTAAAGGTGACTCTCGGTCCTAAAGGTCGCAACGTTGTTCTCGAAAAGAAATTCGGTGCTCCTTCCGTTACAAAGGATGGTGTTACTGTTGCAAAAGAAATCGAACTGGAAGACCCCATCGAGAACATGGGCGCCCAGATGGTAAAAGAAGTTGCTTCCAAGACAGCTGACATCGCTGGTGACGGAACGACTACCGCTACTGTACTGGCTCAGGCGATCATCGGAGAAGGTCTGAAGAACGTCGCTGCCGGCGCAAATCCTATGGATCTGAAACGTGGCATCGACAAGGCCGTTGAAAAGATTGTAGCCAACCTCAGCGCACAATCCCAGACTATCGGCAACGACAAGAACAAGATCGAACAGGTCGCTTCTATCTCTGCCAACAATGACGGTACTATCGGCAAGCTCATCGCCCAGGCTTTTGGCAAGGTCGGTAAAGAAGGTGTTATCACGGTTGAAGAAGCAAAAGGCACCGACACTACGGTTGACGTAGTAGAAGGTATGCAGTTCGATCGCGGTTATATCTCTCCTTATTTCGTGACCAACAGCGAAAAAATGGAAGCAGAACTACAGAACCCTTATATCCTCATCTATGACAAAAAGATCTCTGCCATGAAGGATATCCTGCACATCCTGGAAAAGGTTGCGCAGAGCGGTCGTCCCCTGTTGATCATTGCGGAAGACCTCGAAGGCGAAGCACTGGCTACCCTCGTAGTGAACAAGCTGCGTGGTACCATCAAAGTGGCAGCTGTTAAGGCTCCCGGCTTTGGCGATCGTCGCAAGGAAATGCTCCAGGACATCGCTATCCTCACAAAGGGTATCGTGATCAGCGAAGAACAAGGTTACAAGCTGGAAGGCGCTGACCTTAGTTATCTTGGTACAGCAGCTTCCGTAACCATCGACAAGGACAATACAACTGTCGTTGGCGGTAAAGGCAAGAAAGAAGACATCGCAGCCCGCGTCAACCAGATCAAGGCTCAGATCGAATCTACTACTTCCGACTACGATAAGGAAAAATTACAGGAACGTTTAGCGAAGCTGGCTGGCGGTGTAGCAGTACTGTATATCGGTGCAGCTACCGAAATCGAAATGAAGGAAAAGAAGGATCGTGTTGATGACGCTCTGCATGCAACCCGCGCTGCCGTTGAAGAAGGCATCGTCCCCGGTGGTGGCGTCGCTTACATCCGCGCCGTCGAATCCCTCGAAAAGCTGAAAGGCCTCAACGAAGACGAAACTACAGGTATTGCTATCGTGAAACGCGCTCTCGAAGAACCTCTTCGCCAGATCGTTGCCAACAGCGGTCTTGAAGGCAGCATCATCGTTCAGAAAGTGAAGGAAGGCAAAGCTGATTTCGGCTTCAATGCGCGCACTGAAGTATTCGAAAATCTTCTGAAGGCTGGTGTTATCGACCCTACAAAGGTTACCCGCATCGCCCTCGAAAATGCAGCTTCCATCGCCGGCATGTTGCTGACCACTGAGTGTGTCATCGCAGACAAGCCTAAGAAAGAAGAAGCACATGCTCATCCTGGTGGCGCACCCGGAATGGGCGGAATGGACTACTAAAATGTCCCGTCATTATAGTGAAAAGGCCTCGCGGCAAGCGGGGCCTTTTCTTTTGCTATATGCCCAATCCAGGCCGTCTTCCGTCTCGTAAATAGGGTATAAAACCCCTTCTTTGCTCCCGGTTAAGCTCATATTAGGATTGATGGCAATCTCCCTTTTCTGGGGCGTTTCCCCTCATCTGGCCTGCCAAAAGAGCAGCCTGATGCCAGAGGGCGCAGCCGCCTCCGGCTCACCTGTTTCGGACTCAACTGCCAGAGCTGGCACAGGTGCCCCTGCCGACAGCACCGGCCTCCGGATGCTGGCGCTGGGGGACTCCTATACTATCGGTCAGTCGGTATCGGAAGACGATCGCTATCCGGAACAAGTCGTCACAAAGCTTTGTACCAGCGATCATATTTGTTTTGAAAAGCCACAGATCATCGCCACCACCGGCTGGACAACGGGTAACCTGCTCGATGCGCTTGATGCGGCTGATCTTTCCGGTTCCGGTCCTCCCGGCCCATCTCCCTTGGGCTCCGGTCATTCCGCGCCCTACCAGGCCGTCACCCTGCTGATCGGTGTCAACAACCAGTTCCAGGGACGCAGCCAGGAAGAATACGCCACACAGTTTTCAACCTTATTACAAAGAGCCATCGCTCTGGCAGGAAACCAGCCTGCTCATGTGCTGGTCTTGTCCATTCCGGATTATTCGGTGACACCCTTTGGCCAATCCACCGGCAACGCCGCGGCCATCGTCAGATCGATCGATTCGTTCAACACGATCTGTCATCAGCTGGCCATAACCTATAAGGTCAACTGGCTGGACGTGACGGCCGAAAGCCGCAAAGCCGCCATCGATCCCACCCTCATCGCCGCTGATGGACTGCATTTTTCAGGAAAAGAATATGAGATCTGGGCCCGTCTCATGGAGCCCGTTATAAAAGGGATGGTTCGCTAGTGGCAGCCGTTACGCGGTTCTGGTACACTAAGTGTTCAACGTCCGGGGCTGGTTTTTCAGTTTTGCGCTTATTTTGTATATTTGTATGAATTGGTGGGCTCGAATTAATAAGTAATTCGAAACATGAATATTTCAGAAGTAAGCGATAGTTTAGAGCATACATCTTTGCCCCCGGATCAGAAAAAAGCAATGTTGCAGTTAATTGATGCCAAAATCAATAACGATATGAAAGAAGTGATAGCCGAATTGAAGCATCTTGAAAGCAAGATTCAAATGACCCACGACAAGCTCAGCAACGAGATAAAAATTGTTTATTGGGTCATCGGTATCGCTATGGCGGTAATGGTATTTATCGTTGCCAAAAAATAACCTCTGCTAGAATTTGATCCCCGTCGTCAGCAACACCATGCCGCCAGTCTCTTTCAACGCAGCATAAGTATTTGCTTTATCCGACAATCTATAAGGAACATCGATGTCCCTGTTAAATGCCATCACATAGGTGAGGTCTACAAAATATCCCTTGTTGCGATATCCCAATCCTGCGCTGAGCGTCGCCCGATCCGCTTTCAACCCCTGTCCTTCATATGGGCTGGTATAATACGCTCCGCCTGCCCGCACCATAAGGGTGTTGAGCTTTAGCTCACCACCCAGCCGGGCGCTGAAGCTGCCTTTGTAGGAATCGCGGATGGCCTGGTTCACTGAATTATAATAGCTGTTATCGCCATCAGACCCATCGTCATTGGATGGAGCGCCATAATGCGGGCTGCCCGTGGTGATATACTCGAGATCGGCGGTGATAAAGCCTTTTTGCTGTTTGGCATCTTTTTGCCCGCTACCGAAGATATAGGAGCCGCTCAGCAAAAAATGCCAGGGCGTATAAAGATCGTATTTGAATGAATTGGGCGAAGGGCTTATACCCGTAGCCCGGTCCAACGAGTCCGAGCTGATGCTGATCGTCTGATCGGGATTTTCCAACCGCGTGGTCATGCTCGCGCTGATATGATCCGACAGACCGATAAGACTGGGTGTATGAATGGCCAGCCCGATGCGAAAGGCATTGCCGGGACGATAGATCACACCCAGCTTGCCATTGAGTCCCCAGCCTTTGGTGGAATAGGTCTCGCTATAGGTGAAGGATCCGAATTCATTGGGTGTACCGCTGATATCGGATTCGGTATAGGTCTGGTAACGCGTATAGTTGAGAATGGGAATACCCAGGCTGCCCCCGATATACCATTTGTCATGCTGGCTGCTGGCCAGGGACAGGTCTATCTCCGTGATCCCGCCCTTGCTTCGCAAGTTGTTTTGCTGCAGCACCTTTCCCGCCAGCTGGGGCTGTGTAATTATCTGTGTAGTTCCGTTGATGGTAGCTGTATCGACCAGGTAAGTCCACAGGGCCATCCTCGTCCCATAGGAGACGTACGGACTGCCGATGGCGTCATCGATACTGTAATTCGATGCGGCGAACTCTTCTGCATATTGTTCGGAAAAAGAGCTGTAACTATTTTGCCCCTGGTAGGAGACCTGCCGGTTGAAATTGGCTGTCCGGTTGACGGCAATGGCGAAAGCATTGGTGACTCCCGGGTCCCGGCCTTGAAAGGCAAAGACCGCTCCGCTGGCGCCGAGATTGAAATTATTGGCTGATGAACCCGATTGATTGGTGCCCAGGTAGGAGGCTTTATCCTTCATAAAAGACCAGCCGGGGGTGAGGACGAATTCGCTGGTCTTATACAGGCCGAGGCCCGCAGGATTGATAAAACCTGCGCTAAGGTCACCGCCCAGGGAGCCCATGGCGCCTCCTATGGCTTGTTGCCGGGCCGTTCCTGATGGTGTCGTCCAGGAAGCACGCAGCGCATCCTCGGGTAATTGTGCTTTTGCTTGCAGGCATAGGAATAGCCCTAAAAGTGAGAAGTACTTTTTCATATTAGGTGTTTCAATTTCGGCAAAAAATGTTCGAAAAGGTATTTTTTGCCGAAATATTCATAGATGTCGGCACACTTCGGCAAAGCCTCGTGTACAACTGGACTCCGTCCAGTTTAGGCACCGTAAAAATAGGGGAAATCGCCAGAGAGATCGGAGATCTCTGCCAAAGGCCGATCATGAGCCTACGAAGGCCCATAATAAGCTAATGGCGACCTGGTCTGCTAAACCCGCCACCACCACCACCGCCACCGCCCGAAGGGGTATAGCTGCGGACCGGCTGGCTGCTTGGCTGAAATGCAGGCCTGTAAGTATTGTTATTATTGCTCGGGCGATAGAAGCTATTGTTGTTGTTGACCTGTCTTGTGCTCTGGCCGTTCAGCGAAGAGTTGTAAGCAGAAGTAGTGCTCATGCCCGGACGGTAGAGACGGCTGCCGCTGCGGGTGGAAAAACCGGAGGAGCTGGTTGTGGTCCGGGTCAGCCCGTTGCGATAAGCTACCGAACTGAAAGGCCGGAGATGCGAATAGACGCCGGATGGCGCTATGCCATGACCAACGATGACGCCACCGCCATAGTACGGATTGTAAAAATATGGGTTATACCAGCTGTTCCACATGTAATAGCTGTTAAAGGCAAAATAAGGGTCCCAGAAGCCTAGGCCATATCCGAATCCCATGCCATAGCCAAAACCATAGCTGGGGTAGCCAAAGCCATATCCTGCAGAAAGGCCCCAGCTGCTACCGGGAGAATAATAAGAATCGTAATTGCTGTAGTCATCAAAATAAGACCAGCGATCGGGATCCTGCGCTTTCATGCGGATATAATTATCACTGGGCGCAGTGCTATAATATTCGTCGTTGTTGGATGATGATTTTGCTGCTGTTTTTTTGCCACCGGAAGAATAATAAATATCGTCGGTGTTTTGGGTATTGCGTGAGGACGAGCAACTGCTCATCACGATCACGAGTACAACTGCAAAGGTCAGCAGGGTATATAGGCGTTTCATGGCAATTAACTTTATAGATTATTTTCACTTCGAAGTTGCTAAATTTGCCCCTCCTTGTGTTAAGGTAAAGTTACAATAAATAAGATGCCTTATTAGGAAAACTTAACATTTTATTGTTAAAAGCCGATTAATTTAGTATATCCCGATTTAAAGCTATGAGCAAAGAAATTAAGAGCCGGAAAGAAGATTATTCTCAGTGGTATAACGACCTGGTCATCAAGGGTGGATTGGCCGATCACTCGGAGGTCAAAGGATGTATGGTCATCAAACCCTATGGTTTTGCCCTCTGGGAGAAAATGCGCGATCAGCTGGATAAGATGTTCAAAGACACGGGTCACGTGAATGCTTATTTCCCGCTCTTTATTCCCAAGAGCTTTTTAAGCAGGGAAGCGGCCCATGTGGAAGGTTTTGCCAAGGAATGCGCCGTGGTGACACACTACCGGCTGATGAACGACCCCAATGGGGGTGGGGTAGTGGTCGACCCCTCGGCCAAACTCGAGGAAGAGCTGATCGTTCGCCCAACCAGCGAAACCATTATCTGGAATACCTATAAGGACTGGATCCGTAGTTATCGCGACCTGCCCCTCCTGATAAATCAATGGGCCAATGTGGTTAGATGGGAGATGCGCACCCGTCTTTTCCTGCGTACCACCGAATTCCTCTGGCAGGAAGGGCATACTGCCCATGCTACTGCAGTGGAAGCCATTGCCGAAACACGCCAGATGCTGGACGTCTATGCCGAATTCGCCGAAGAATGGATGGCCCTGCCGGTGATTAAAGGAGTAAAGACACCAAACGAACGTTTTGCCGGCGCCGTAGACACCTATTGCATCGAGGCGCTGATGCAGGATGGAAAGGCTCTCCAGGCCGGCACCTCCCATTTTCTGGGTCAGAACTTCGCCAAAGCCTTTGAGGTAAAATTCTCCGATAAGAACAATCAGCTGGAATATGTATGGGCTACCAGCTGGGGCGTCAGCACCCGTCTGATCGGAGGGCTTGTCATGGCACACAGCGATGACGACGGACTCATCCTGCCACCCCGCATCGCCCCTACGCAGGTGGTCATCGTCCCCATCTATAAAGGAGATGACAGGAAGGAAGAGCTCGATGCAAAAGGCAGGGAACTGGCAGGCCAGTTTAAAGCCGCAGGTATCAGCGTTAAATTTGACGACAACGACAACACCCGCCCCGGCTTCAAATTCGCGGAATACGAATTAAAAGGCGTTCCCGTACGTATCGCGATGGGACTGCGTGACCTGGACAGCAACAGCGTCGAGGTCGCCCGCCGTGACACGAAAGAAAAAAAGACGGTCTCCCTGGATGGCCTGCCGGAATATATAAAGACTCTTCTTGTGGACATACAGCAGTCCATGTATAACAAGGCAAAAGCCTATCGGGACTCCCATATCACAAAAGCCGATACCATGGAAGAGTTCGAAAGACTGCTCGACGAAAAAGGCGGTTTTATACTTGCCCACTGGGACGGGACGGCTGCCACGGAAGAAGCCATTAAGGACCGCACAAAGGCCACCATCCGCTGTATTCCGCTGGACAACCCGGCCGAGGAAGGAAAATGTATTCTGACGGGGCAGCCCAGCAACCAGCGGGTCCTGTTTGCCCGGGCATATTAAAATAGTAAAGTAATAATCATCTAAAAAATAGTGGTTCCTTTGCAGGGGAACCATTATTTTTTTTATATTCATATCTACATGGAAACGAATACGCCTTCAACCACTGGTTTGTTCGAACTTTCAATTGACAGCACAGCACATGGGTATCTGCTGGATGCTGCCCGCTGGGCCAAATTCCTGGCCTTTGTGGGATTTATTTTTTGCGTCTGCTTTATGACTATTGCTTTGTTTGTGGGCACACTCTCCGAAACATTCACCACCCTGGGAAGCCAATCCTTTTCCCTTCTCTTCAAAACCCTGATCACCTTTGCTTACGCAGGCCTGGCGCTGCTGAACTTTTTCCCCTGTCTCTACCTTTACAAGTTTGCTTCCAAAATGCAGGTGGCGTTGCGGGATAATAACCAGGAGCAGCTGAACCGGTCATTTAAGAACATGCGCTCCTTTTACCGTTTTGTAGGGATGCTGATGATCATCTGTCTTTGCTTTTTTGCGCTGTCTCTATTGGGGATCATTCTTCAGGCCAGGTTTATGCATGCCGGCACAGGTACCGGAATATAATATCAGCGCGTCGAATAATAATTATAATCCTTCAGCAGCGTCTGTAAAAAATCCAGGGAATCCTGGTCACTCGGAATATCCAGCTTCGATCGGATCCTCTCAGCGATGCGAAAGGCAAGATCATGATCCCTGGACTTGCTCACGGTATTGATGATCCCTTTCAGGGTATTGATATCTTTGTCGGTAAGCTGCATCACCTTTGGATAACGGGGATGATAGTCCTCTTCCACCTCGGTAAATACCGTATCCTCCCAGGACGTCCGGTCCTTTGTTTCGATAAGGATCGTCCCTGCTACAAGATCACCTATGCGCTGGGAATAGGGTGTCACAATAAAACAGATCAGTCCTGCGAAGATAAAGAAGAACCACCACCAGGGTATGAGCTGGAAAGCAAGTGCCACGATCAGCCAGAACGCAGGGATATCGACCGCCAGGAATAACCACCGGATGAGGTATTGGCTGACGGAAGGCTGCCCCCCGTCGGCTGCAATGACCTTGATCCGCATGACCTTTTTCCCGACGCTCTGACCGTTGAGGAAGATCTCGCTCAGCAGATGATACAGCAAGGGCGGCAGGCCGAATAAGGCGGCAAGCCCCCTGTTCCTGAACCAGCCATCCCCGATGGCCGACGATATTGCCCAACTGCCCAGCAGGATATACGCGAGGATTATCGAGAAGTCGATGATCCTCGCCAGCGCCCTCTTGGGGAAAGGGGCTATTTTAAAATCGATCTCGATGTTGAAACCGGTGTCTAATTTAACCTGGAGCATAAGGATACCAGTGGATTATAATTATTCGAGTTTACTACTTATATTTATAGGCGCACCAAAAATCTTCTATAAATATAATTTTTTTGCCGATTTTTTGGGCCAGTCAAATATAATGCTAAATTTTTCCTGTGAGAGAAGGTCTCTTTATTAAAAAAAATATTGATAAGTGGAAGGATTATCAATATGAGTCTACCGATAATCCTGATGAAATGGCCTCCCGGTTTACCGAACTGGTGAACGACCTGGGATATTCCAAGACATTTTATCCGCATAGCAGGGTCACCCAGTATTTGAACGGGCTTTCCTCCCGTATTTACCTGGGGATCTATCGCAATAAGAAGGAAGAATCCTCCCGCATCGTCACTTTCTGGAAGACTGAGCTGCCCCTGGTGGTGCGCAGACATCATCGCCAGCTGCTGTATGGTGCTATCATTTTTTTTATGTTCCTGATCATGGGTGCTTTTTCAGCTTCGCACGACGAAACCTTTGTCAGGGGCGTGCTTAGCGATGAATATGTAGACATGACAGAGGACAACATCGCCAAAGGAGATCCTTTTGGGGTTTATAAAAGCGATAATCAGCTGAGCATGTTCTTATCGATCGCTATCAATAATATCCAGGTGTCCTTTTTTATATTCGTGGTCGGTATTTTTCTTTCTGTCGGCTCGATCTGGCGACTTTTTACCGAAGGGGTAAGACTGGGGGCATTCCACTATTTTTTCTTCGCCCGGGGACTGGGTCTGAAGTCCATCCTCGTCGTCTGGATCCATGGCACGCTGGAGATATCCTCTATCATCATCGCCGGCGCCGCCGGATTGGTCCTGGGGAACAGCATCCTCTTCCCGGGTACGCATGGCCGGCTCTACTCGTTGAAAAAAGGCGGGAAGGACGGCGTCAAGATGGTGATCGGACTCGTTCCGGTCTTCACAGTAGCAGCCTTTCTGGAAGGGTTTATCACCCGCTATTCTTCAATGCCGGTTTGGTTGAGTATTTTCATCCTGGCAGCTTCACTGTTTTTTGTCATCTGGTATTTCGTCGTTTATCCAATCCAACTGGAGAAAAAAATGAGATCCCTGCCAACCTCTGAATTGTGAGTATTTCATCCCGTATAACATATCTGTTGCTGCCGCTGTTGCTCTTCTTCGGACATGCCGCCTTAAGCCAGGATAAGGCCCCCGGCGTTGCAGACACGACTGTCACGACCACTGCAGAGGTGTCTGATACAACAGTGATCGCGGAT
>Ga0307510_10006358_pt1 | contig 14088 bp, 21 predicted proteins | sample 12_EM_MG_FD_207224 | JGI IMG/M metagenome (GOLD analysis project Ga0307510, IMG submission 207224) | Populus trichocarpa ectomycorrhiza microbial communities from riparian zone in the Pacific Northwest, United States - 12_EM | ecosystem: Host-associated > Plants > Roots > Unclassified | place... | reverse complement strand
TGAAAGAGGTGGGGAGTAGTACGCACTTCCATGTCGAAGTAGCCTCCGCCAATGTAGTTTCCGAGGAAGAGGTAGGGGGTAATGGAGGGATGACCACCGACCTCGAACAATGTCATGAGATCATACTCCACACCGAAAATTAGCCGCCACGGAGAGAACGAATGGCTGGACAAGGACAGGGTGCTCACGTATTGACCATGGATGTCACCGCAGACTGCAAGAACCGATCAGAAAACAAACGGATAAAGAAGCGATCGCGGGAGCACCTGTGAAGGGACCATCGACGGTCAAGACGTTCGGCTCAGCACGCAGCAGCTGCGTCGCCCTGTGGATGATATACAGCGCATGCTCCTCCTTGATTCGACCTTCTCGAAAAAAGTGGTCCTTGAGAAACTCGACATCGGGCTTGCCCACGTCCGTCTTTGAGAAGAATACATCGTCCGTCGGAAGCATCGGAATGACCGGTACGTTCACCTATCGCAGCCGACCCACGCCACATCCTCGCCACAAAACCGGAAGTGACGAGACGTACCTCCTTGATAATACGCTCTCGGGTACTGATATTGTAATCATCGCGGAGCTGGGATACATTGGCTCCGCGTTTGATGTCATAGATTGCTTGCTCAAGCTACTGCCCAACGGCTATCAAAGGATTGGGGCCTGGGACGGGTACAGAGGTATAAGAAGCGGACATCGGGGGGGTGTGCAAGGGCGACAGAGGCCTAGGGTCATAGGATGGCTATTAGGACTCTAATAGGGTCCCGTGTTCTTCTCTTTCCAATCCGCTCATCCTGCGTCATCCAGCGCTCCTTTGGGCGCTCCCATCCTCACTTCCCAGTGGTTCTTCCTCAAAACGGATATATTTCACGTCCATGCGCCTCGTGACGTTCTTTCGCTGAGGCAACACACGCAGACATCGTGTCCTTATCAGCGGTGCCAAGCTGATTCGCATTCGCAGATAGTGTGGCCAGTGTGTTGTCCCACGCACATCAAGCACGGTCGATATAGATGTGTCCAGCAGCGGCTCTTCAAATGCGACAGGGTCCGCAAGGACTGTCGTTCTGTTAGAAAAGGAAGGAGGCACCCTACGTCAATCCAAAACATAGACTAAGACGAGGCGCGAGTCACATCGTACCCGTCAAACACACCAAACGAATACGAGACCGGGATGCCTCTGAGGCGTGACGAGGTCCCGCGTGCAGGTCGTATGATGGACCATCTCTTTGTTGTAAGTTGCCTTTGGAAGGGTCATTATTATTTCGGGATACACGACCCATAGACAGAGGGTGCACGTGGAACCCGAGCTTGCGGAGAGTGCTGTTTTTTTGGGTGCGGTGGGTTGCCAATACACATCGGACCAACCCAACGGACAGCAGCTATGTGGCATGCTCTAGGCATATGCACAGAGCTGGGAGAGGGAGGGGGCATGTGGCAGTGAATGGCCAGGGAACGGAGACAGTTGAACTGTGCAGTGTCAGATTCCGGATGGTGGATAGCAGTGCCGAAAAAAATAATCTGGCCGTGATGGAGAATCCCCCTTGGAATGTGGGAGTTCCCTTCGTTGGACAGTGCGGAGGCCCTTAATCCCTCAAACGCGGCATTTCTCATCAAAAAAAGAGACCCAACTGCGGCTGAATGTGGCATCGCCAACGCCAACAATTTTTGGAAAGCGATGTATTTCTCAATAAGCTATAAAATAAACCAGAACCCCTGGCCTGGCAGGAGATGATTGGCTCGCTGAAGCCGGACCGTAGGACCGGTGTGAGGAGAATGCGTGTTGGTTTTGGCGTTGTCGGGGCGCGTGTGTTGCTCGTTAGGTCATCGCGTCCTACTACCCACTCGTTCGAGTATCCAGTTATTTGGGAGGTCATTTTTTAGGGATAATACTTTTTCCCAGGTGTTCACCACGAGGCTGGTAAACGGTAAACCCCTCGTTTCGTTTGGTCGTCGATGCGATCATTTTATCATCCCTAAGTCTTGTGTTTTTTCGCGCGAAACCATCGGGATCTAATTTCCTGGGAATTACGCTTCTTTTCCTGGATCACTCTCTCGCAGCGTAAATCTCATATCAAGTAGGCCAGCTTAGAGACCAGGATCTGGAGAATGCGGGAAGCTCCACGTAGTAAGCGTCCCAGTAGTTTTATTCGCAGCCGCACGTTGATTGCCCTCTATTGGACCAGTGCGTGCGTGATGCGGGACGCGTGACGACGAGGGACATAGGTATGATGGATGGCCGCAAGAGCGTTGGGTATACATTACCTGAAGCAACACTCCCACATTCCCAGGACAACGTTGTGCCTTGTCTGGGCCTCAAAACGAAAACAAATCGGCTCCTCGATGGTGGGATAGGATGACAGATGTATGGGCCAGGGTGCGTGGTTGTTTTGTTGCTGGTGGTGCCGCCTTCTAACTGGTTTTGGCGTGGCCAGGTGAAGATTCCGGGGGCTGTGCCTTTCAAGGCGGCCAGCCTCCCTCTGCCGTGTTCCGTTCGCGACGACACACCAAGTTTGCGCCTGCCAGTGCTCGGTCGAAGCGCCTCGCACCCAACCCCACATTCGCCCTCGTTCGGGCACCGTTGTGGCGGCGCGTCGATTCGCACACTCTTCTTCGCGGCAGTGCCCCTGGTTCGCGCCAGCCCCTCTGGTGGCAGCGTGATGAGCTCTCGCTCGCCCTCTCGTGGCGGTGTGTCGCCTTCACGCCTGGCTTCGTTTTGCAGTGGCGTTTCGCGCATGCATTTTGTCTCACCTTACGCCGTGGGCTCCAACGCCTCAGGTTCTGCTGTGGCGACTTTCTCAGCCCCGCCAGCGAGCTTGATGCCAGCAGTACCCTCGGCCAGGGCAGGTATAGCGCTTGCAGACGTCCAAGGATTCGACTTCTCTTGCGTCGGCATTCATGATCGTGCATGCGAGCATGTGAGCCCAAGGCGGTCAAAGTCTCTGGGGCTGCCACCACCGCCAACACTTAAATCCACACTGCACTCTGGGGTCATGTTTGATTGATTGTCACTTGTCCACCTTTGTAGTGGCGGACACCGGTAAATGGTAAATGGACCTGTGCTGCAACAGGATGGTACCTAGGATTTTGGGGACCTATAAACGGGTCACAGTCATGGCATAAAAGAGACTAAGATCTTTACAATTCCGAATGGCCTGATGCCCCAATACACGAAATGCTATGAATGAATCTGTACACTCTATTCGTTACTGTAATACTCCGAATCTTCTTTCAACCTCGCGTGACTCTTACTTGAGGAAAGGCCTATGTTGGCATGCATGGAAGGACCGCCCCTGGTTGTCGAGGCGGGCGAAACTAATTCGTTACCCTGATACCTCGAATCTTGTTCCAACTTTGCTTCGCTCCAGGGGGAAAGGTCAACATTGCTACGTATGTGGGGGCTATTTCGGATCGTTGATATTGAGGATAGTGAAAATAAGTCCGAATCCCGCGCAGCACCGTTGGGCTGCCTCAGGCTCGCGATGGTCGTCTGCTGCGTCAGTGATGCCTCCCTAAGACGCAGATTCTCCTCCCACTCTTTCATGGCGGCCGATCGTTGTAGAAGGTTGTCTTCTTGGAGGTCCATGGCTTCTCTTCTTTCGTTTACAGCCTGGAGCATCTTCTGGACGTCTGCTTCGCGAATTTGGATATCTCTCTCCTTCACCCGTAGCACTTTCTCGACGTCTTGGACATCTGCTTCCCGAACTTGAAGGTCTCTCTCCTTCACCCGTAGCACTTTCTCGACGTCTTGGACGTCTGCTTCCCGAATTTGGAGGCCCGTCTCCTTCACCCGTGCCACTTTCAAGACATCTTGGACCTCTGCTTCCCAAATTTGAAGGTCTCTCCCCTTCTCCTGTAGCTGTTTCCCGATGTCTTGTATCTCTGGGGCTGCTCTGTTTATCCGCGGTTCTGTTTGATGCCGTGATGTGCCAGATTGCTTGTCCAGTTGGCGGCTCGTTTCAGGAATGATGAACGACTCCTCAGGCATCTTGGGAGAGGCTTCCGCATGGCGTATGCTCGCTTCAAAGTGCTCAGAAGACAAATTTGTCCTCTCGGGGCGGCATACTACCTCCTTGCTCGCCTCTTCTCTTGCGCGTACCTCCGTTTCCCTATCTTGAACTTCCGTGTTGAGTTGCTTGGCTTCCGATACCCCTCCTTCCTTCGTCCTCCAAAATAAAGTCATCGGTGTCGCGCCTGCAGTCGCAGTCGCAGTCGCCCCTTTCTCACCGACACTGCCCCTTATGTTGGGTGAGGGTAAGGGCGCGGACGTGAGTTGCCCCTCGATCGGAGGCAGGCACTCGTAATTCTCATCCGATGTGCATCTGCGGAGAATCCGAAAAATCATCCAATACTCCCTCAGACTTGACCACTCGTCAAGAGAAACGGAACGGAGATCACGCACTTTATGTTGAACCACTTGATGGCGTCCTTGATGTCCTCGTCGCGAAGCGAGAGCACACAATACATCAGGCCGGACGAGCGCAAGAAGTTTTTGAGTTCCGACTCATGCTTAGTTTTCATACTACATACCAAGAGGGCGAAAAGCGAAGCCGAAAAGACGAGAAGGAGTTAGGTCAATACGTATCAAAGAACCACCACCACCCACCGGAGTATGAAGAACATGTACGAAATACACCTGACTACAAGGATCTTGTTTTGGAGCATCTCAAGGCGCTCGGTCTTGTCGTGGTCTACGGGCACCACACTCAGCGTTGAGTTTGTGATGCTCTCTTTGAGGCCCAGAAAGTCTATGTAGAGCATCGCGGCTAACATGTCCAAGACTGGGGTACCATCAATCGATAACGAACATGATGGAATGAGGCAGGCGCATGGCTCACCGTTCTCGCAAACGGACGGTATGCTCCAGCTGAATGCGTCTATGAATTTGGGAAGCCGAAATGGGTGTTCCCTCCAATTGAACTGCCGGACAGTGGGTACTTTCCCGGCGCACTTGAGTACCGCTGCCTCGTTTAGATGGACATCGAGGTATTTCGGCGCAGAGAAAACAGATATGACGCTGGGGCAGCCGTGGCGCTTGCGGTACATGCGATACCTATACACAACTCGAATCAACAGATACTTCAGGTGATATGTAGAAGGATTCGACGTACCCATCGTCATGCATCTCATGTGCGCGAATGATCGACAACAAGGAATTGCGTTCGAGAAAGTCGTCCACGGCCTTAAACGTGTAAACGTAGGAGTTGCCGCGCCTGGGGGTGTGCACAAACCCCACCGCGGTACGTCCCTGATCAAAGTCCTCGATAGGGTCCGACCACAATAGGTCGCGCATGAGCCCGACCGTTGGCGGGTCGCAGAATCGATCCAGCTGCAAAATACACCAGGTAATGTCACAGGGGCCGATGGGAAGAAGAGTGAGGATGTCAAGTAGCTCACCTTGAGAGCGTCCTCGATCGTGTGCAGTTCGGGCGATATACCTCCGTTTACGCAAAAAAACCGCTCGTCCACGATCGCGACGAGGGGCAGCGCGCAAAACGACTCAAGGCAAGCTTCGTACACGCGCTCAGAGTACTTGTGCTTGCACTCTATCTTGAACGGGAAGCGTTCGGTCAAACGGCGGCATTCATGGTGGCCACGCAGGAGGAAGAAAGAGTTTGGATACCAGATTTTGAGAGTCCAGAGGTAGAGTAAACACTGCAGACCGAAGACCCCGGCCAATGAGTGGAAGGAGATGAAAGGGGTAGGGGGTAGTACACACTTCGATGCTGAAGTAGCCTTTGCTGATGTAGTCTCCGAGGAAGAGGTAGCGAGTGATGGAGGGATGACCACCGACCTCGAACAATGTCATGAGATCATACTGGGATACGAAAATTAGCTGGCACGGAGAGCACGAATGGCTGGATGCGGAAAGGGTGCTCACGTATTGACCGTGGATGTTACCACAGACTGCAGGAATCGGTCAGAAAACAAACGGATAAAGAAGCGATTGCGGAAGCACCTGTGACGGGAGCATCGACAGTCAAGACGTTCGGCTCAGCACGCAGTAGCTGCGTCGCCTTGTCGATGATGTACAGCGCATGCTCCTCCTTGATTCGTCCTTGTCGATAAAAGTGGCCCTTGAGGAACTCGACATCGGGCTTGCCCTCCTCCATCTCCGAGAAGAACAGATCGTCCGTCGGAATCGTCATCTCCGGTTCTTGCACCTATCCCAGCCGACCCACGTCGCATCCTCGCCACAAAAACTGGGAGAAGCGAGACGTACTTCCTTGATGATACGCTCTCGAGTACTGATCATGTACTCATCCTCGAGCTGGGATACATCGGCTCCGCATTTGATCTCATGAATTGCTCGCTCAAGCCGGGACTGCTCAACGGTCATCAACTTGAAAGCTAAGGTCTCGGGGTTTGGGGGCAGAGGAATCAAAAGGGGGTATCTGACGGCTGTCCAAGGGCGATGGATACCTAGGCTGGCTAATAGGGCTCTAATAGGGTCCCGTGTTCCTTCTCTTCTTCTCTTTCGAGTTATCTGGCGCTCCTTTGGGGCCGGGTTTGGGCGCTCTCATCCTCACTTCCCACTCTGTGATTCTTTATATATTTCACGTCCACGCGCCTCGTAATACTCTTTCGCCGAGGCAATACACGCAGACATCGTGTCCTTATCAGCCATGCCAGGTTAATTCGCAGACAGTATGGCCCCACGCTCATCATGTACGACCGATACAGATGTATCCAGCAGCGGCTCTTCAATTGCGACAGGGTCCGCAAGGACTGTCGTCCTGTTAGAGAAGGAAGTAGAGACACTACGTCAACCCCAAACATAAACCAAGACGAGGCGTAAGTCACATCGTACTCGTCAAACACACTAAACGAATACGAGACCGGGATGCCTCTGAGGTGCGACGAGGCGCGAATTTTCCCGCGTGCAGGTCGTATGATGGACCGTCTCTTTGTTGTAAGTTGCCTTTGGAAGGGTCATCATTATTTTGGGATACACGATCCATGGACAGAGGGTGCACGCGGAAACCGAGCTTGCGGAGAGCGTTGTTTTTGAGTGCGGTATCGGATCCGTTGCCGTTTTAATGAATTCAGATCGGACCAACCCAACGGACAGCAGCTATGTGGCATACTCTAGGCACATGCACAGAGCTGGGAGAGGGAGGAGGTATGTGGCAGTGAATGGCCAGGGAACGGAGTCGAAAAATGAAAGATGACAGGTAAATTCCGAACGGTGGATAGCACTTGGAATAGCAGTACCGAAAGTATTTGGCCATGATGGAGAATCCCCCATGGACTTTGGGAATTCCCTTCCTTGGACAGTGCGGAGGCCCAAACGCGGCATGTCTCATCAAAAAAAAGAGACCCAACTGTGGCTGAATGTGGCATTACCAACGCCAATTCAAAGCGAAGCCGCTGAAGCCGGACCGGAGGACCGCTGTGAAGAGAAAGTCAGTGGGGTCATCGCGTCCTACCCACTCGTTCGAGTATCCAGTTATTTGGGAGGTCATTTTCTAGGCATAAGACATTTCCCAGGTGTTCACCACGAGGCTGCTAAACCCGTCGTTTTGTTTGGTCATCGGATGCGGTCATTTTATCATCTGTGGGTCTTATGTTTTTTTTTTCGTGCGAAACCATCGGGATCTAATTTCCTGGGAATTACGCTTCTTTCCTGGATCACTCTCTTGCAGCGTCAAACTCATATCAAGAAGGCGGACCCGGAGATGAGGATCTGGAGAATGCCGGAGGCTCCACAGTGGTAAGCATCCCTGTGGTTTTGTTCGCAGCCGCACGTTGATTGCTCTCTATTAGACCAGCGCATGCGCGAGGGGGGAAGCGTGACGACGACTCGACGAGTGACACAAGAATGACGGACGGCCGCAAAGAGCGTTGGGTGTACATTGCCTGAAGCAACACTCCCACATTCCCAGGACAACGTTGCGCCTCGTCTGGGCCTCAAAACGAAAACAAAATCATCTCCTCGATGGTGGGATTGGATGACAGATGTATGGGCCAGGGTGCGTGGTTATTTTGTTGCTGGTGGTGCCACCTTCTAACTGGTTTTGGCGCGGCCAGGTGAAGATTCCGGGGACTGTGCCTTTCAAGGCGGCCAGCCTCCCTCTGTCGTGTTCCGTTCGCGACGACACACCAGGTTTGCGCCTGCCAGTGCTCGGTCGAAGCGCCTCGCACCCAACCCCACATTTACCCTCGTTCGGGCACCCTTGCGGCAGCGCGTCGATTCGCCCACTCTTTTTCGCCGCAGTGCCCCTGGTTCGCGCTAGCCCCTCCCTCTGGTGGCAGCGCGATGAGCTCTCGCTTGCCCTCTCGTGGCGGTGTGTCGCCTTCACGCCTGGCTTCGTTTTGCAGTGGCGTTTCGCGCATGCATTCTGCCTCACCTTACGCCGTGGGCTCCAACGCCTCAGGTTCTGCAGCGGCGACTTTCTCAGCCCCGCCAGCGAGCTTGATGCCAGCAGCACCCTCGGCCAGGGCAGGTATAGCGCCTGCAGACGTCCAAGGATTCGACCTCTCTTGCGTCGGCATTCGTGATCGTGCATGCGAGCATGTGAGCCCAAGACGGCCAAATCTCCGGGGCTGCCACCAACGCCAACACTTGGGTCCGCACTGCACCCTGGGGTCAAGTTCGATTGGTTGTCACTTGTCCAGTTTCGTAATGGCGGACACCGGTAAATGGTAGAGGACCTGTACTGCAACAAGATGATATTTAGGATTTTTGGGACGTATAAACGAGTCAGTCATGACAAAAAAGATACTAGGATCTGTACAATTACAAATGGCCTGATATCCCAATTACACGAAATGCTGTGAATGAATCTGTACATTCTATTCGTTACTGTAATACTCCGAAGCTTCTTTCAACCCTGCGTGACTCTTACTTGAGGAAAGGGCTATATTGGTATGCATGGAAGGACCGCCCCTGGTTGTCGAGGCGGGAGAAACTAATTCGTTACCGTGATACCTCGAATCTTGTTCCAACTTTGCTTCGCTCCAGGGGGAAGGGTCAACATTGCTACGTATGTGGGGGCTATTTCGGATCGTTGATATTGAGGATAGCGAAAATAAGTCTGAATCCCGCGGAGCACCGTTGGGTTGCGTCGTCTGCTGCGTCAGTGCTGCCTCCCTAAGACGCAGATTCTCCTCCCACTCTTTCATGGCGGCCGATCGTTGTAGAAGGTTGTTTTCTTGGAGGCCCCTGGCTTCTCTTCTTTCATTTGCGGCATGGAGCATCTTCTGGACCTCTGCTTCGCGAATTTGGAGGTCCCTCTCCTTCATTCGTAGCACTTTCTCGACGTCTTCGACCTCTGCTCCGCGAATTTGGAGATCTCTCTCCTTCACTCGTAGTACTTTCTCGCCGTCTTGTACGTCTGCTTCGCGAATTTGGAGGTCTCTCTCCTTCTCCTGTAGTACTTTCTCGACGTCTTGGACATCTGCTTCCCGAATTTGGAGGCCTCTCTCCTTCACCCTTTGTAATTTCTCGATATCTTGGACGTCTGCTTCCCGAATTTGGAGGTCTCTCTCGGATGTTAGTTGCCCCTCGATGGGAAACAGGCGCTCATTATCCTCATCCAATATGCGTCTGTGGAAAATCCGGGCAATCATCCAGCACTCCCTCAGACTTGAATACTCGTCAAGAGAAACGGAAAGGACATCGCGCACGCTTTGTTGAACCGCCTAATGGCGCTCTTGATGGCCATGGCGCGATCCGAGAGCCAAACGTACGGGATGCTGCGTGAGAAAGGTTTGAGTTCCGACACATGCTCAGACTCCCTACTACGGGTGAAGAGAAAGGGTCGGTCGTCGGTCAATACGCATCGAAGAACTACGGCCACGCACCAGAGTACGGAGAACATGTACGAAATACACCTGACTCCAAAGATCTTGTTTTGGAGCATCTCAAGGTGCTCGGCTTTGTCGTGGTCTACGGGCACCACACTCAGCGTTGAGTTTTCGATGCTCTCGTTGAGCTCCAGGAAGACTACGTAGAGCATCGAAGCCAACATGTCCAAGACTGGGGCCACATCAATCGACAAGGAACGCGATGGCATAATGCGGGCGCGTGGGCTCACTCTTCTCGCAAATGAACGGTAAACTCCAGCTGAATGCGTTCATAACTTCGGGGGGCCGAAATGGGTGTGGCCTCCAATCGAACTGCCGGACAATGCTGTCTTCCCCGTCCCACTTGAGCACCGCTGCCCAGTTTAGAGAGGAATCGCGGCGATTCGGCGCAGAGAAAACAGTTATGACGCTGGGGTGGTGGTGGCGCTTGCGGTGTATGCGATACCTATACACAATTTGAACCAACAGGAACTTCAGGTTACACGTAGAAGGGTTCGACGGACCCAGCCTTCTGCCACTGTACGCAGATGATCGACACCAAGCGATTGCGCTCGAGAAAGTCGCACACGGCCTTAAACGTGTAAAAGTAGGAGACTTCGGGTACATTTGGTATGCTCATGTGCACAAAGCTCTCCGTGATACGTTCCTCGCCAAACTCCTTGATGGGCAACGACCACAATATGTCGCACATGAGCCCGGATGTTGGCGGCTCGCAGAATCGATTCAGCTGCAAGATGCGCCAGATAATGTCACGGGGGCGGATAGGAAGAAGAGGGACGATGTCAAGTAGCTTACCTTGCCAATGTCGTCGATCGTATGCAGTTCGGGTGATATACCTGCGTGTACGCAAAAATACCGGTTGTCCAGGATCGCGACGAGGGGAAGCGCGCAGAACGACTCGAGGAAAGCTTCGTACACGCGCTCAGAGTACTTGTACTTGCACTCTACCTCGAACGTGAAGTATTTGGTCATGGTGCGACATTCACAATTGCCACGGAGGAGGAAGAAAGAGTTTGGATACCAGATTTTCAGAGTCCAGAGGTAGAGTAAACACTGCAGACCGGTGACCACGGTGAATGGGCGGGAGGACATGAGAGAGGTGGGGAGTAGTACGCACTTCGATGTCGAAGTAGCCTCCGCCAATGTAGTCTCCGAGGAAGAGGTAGGGGGTAATGGAGGGATGACCACCGACCTCGAACAATGTCATGAGATCATACTGCGATACCGAAAATTAGCCGCCACGGAGAGCACGAATGGCTGGACAAGGACAGAGTGCTCACATATTGACCACAGATGGCACCGCAGACTGCAAGAATCGATCAGAAAACAACCAGATAAAGAAGCGATTCCGGGAGCACCTGTGGCGGGACCATCGACGGTCAAGACGTTCGGCTCAGCACGCAGCAGCTCCGTCGCCCTGTGGATGATATACAGCGCATGCTCCTCCTTGATTCGACCTTCTCGAAAAAAGTGGTCCTTGAGAAACTCGGCATCGGGCTTGCCCACGTCCGTCTTTGAGAAGAATACATCGTCTGTCGGAATCATCGGAATGGCCGGTACCTTCACCTATCGCAGCCGACCCACGTCACATCCTCGCCAGAAAACTGGAAGTGGCGAGACGTACCTTCTTGATGATACGCTTTCGGGTACTGATCTTGTAGTCATTGCGGAGCTGGGATACATTGGCTCCGCGCTTGATGTCATAGATTGCTTGCTCAAGCTGGGACTGCCCAACAGCCATCAAAGGATTGGGGCTTGGGACAGGTACAGAGGTATAAGAAGCGGACATCGGAGGGATGTGCAAGGGCGACAGAGGCCTAGGGTCATAGGATGGCTATTAGGACTCTAATAGGGTCCCGTGTTCTTCGAATCTCTTTCCAATCCAATCATCCAGCGCTCCTTTGGGCGCTCCGAGTCTCATCTCACCAGACTCACCTCCCCACTTTGTGATTCTTTCTCAAAACGAATATATTTCACGTCCCATGCGCCTCGTGACGCTCTTTCGCTGAGGCAACACACGTAGACATCGTGTCCTTATCAGCGGTGCCAAGCTGATTCGCATTCGCAGACAGTGTGGCCAGTGTGTTGCCCCACGTACATCAAGCGCGGTCGATATAGATGTGTCCAGCAGCGGCTCTTCAAATGCGACAGGGTCCGCAAGGACTGTCGTTCTGTTAGAAAAGGAAGGAGGCACCCTACGTCAATCCCAAACATAGACTAAGACGAGGCGCGAGTCACATCGTACCCGTCAAACACACCAAACGAATACGAGACCGGGATGCCTCTGAGGCGCGACGAGGCGCGAATTTCCCCGCGTGCAGGTCGTATGATGGACCGTCTCTTTGTTGTAAGTTGCCTTTGGAAGGGTCATTATTATTTCGGGATATACGACCCATAGACAGAGGGTGCACGTGGAACCCGAGCTTGCGGAGAGCGCTGTTTTTTTGGGTGCGGTGGGTTGCCAATACACACCGGACCATCCCACCGGACAGCAGCTATGTGGCATGCTCTAGGCATATGCACAGAGCTGGGAGAGGGAGGGGGCATGTGGCAGTGAATGGCCAGGGAACGGAGACAGTTGAACTGTGCAGTGTCAGATTCCGGATGGTGGATAGCAGTGCCGAAAAAAAAATCTGGCCGTGATGGAGAATCCCCCTTGGAATGTGGAAATTCCCTTCGTTGGACAGTGCGGAGGCCCTTAATCCCTCAAACGCGGCATTTCTCATCAAAAAAAAAAAAAAGAGACCCAACTGCGGCTGAATGTGGCATCGCCAACGCCAACAATTTTTGGAAAGCGATGTATTTCTCAATAAGCTACAGTATAAAATAAACCAAAACTCCTGGCCTGGCGGGAGACGATCAGCCCATTTGGCTCGCTCGCTGAAGCCGGACCGTAGGACCGGTGTGAGGAGAATGACTGGAGAATGTGTTGTCAGGCCATGTCAGGGCGCGTGCCAGCGTTGCTCGTTAGCTCATCGCGTCCTACTACCCACTCGTTCGAGTATCCAATTATTCGGGAGGTCGTTTTCTAGGCATAATACCCTTTCCCAGGTGTTCACCACAAGGCTGGTAAACGGTAAACCCCTCGTTTCGTTTGGTCGTCGATGCGATTATTTTATCATCCGTAAGTCTTGTGTTTTTTCGCGCGAAACCATCGGGATCTAATTTCCTGGGAATTACGCTTCTTTTCCTGGATCACACTCTCGCAGCGTAAATCTCATATCAAGAAGGCCAGCTTAGAGACGAGGATCTGGAGAAAGCGGGAAGCTCCACGTAGTAAGCGTCCCTGTAGTTTTATTCGCAGCCGCACGTTGATTGCCCTCTATTGGACCAGTGCGTGCGTAATGCGGGAAGCGTGACAACGAGTGACATAAGAATGATGGAAGGCCGCAAGAGCGTTGGGTGTGCATTGCCTGAAGCAACAGTCACTCATTCCCAGGACAACGTTGCGCCTCGTCTGGGCCTCAAAACGAAAACAAATCGGTTCCTCGATGGTGGGATAGGATGACAGATGTATGGGCCAGGGTGCGTGGTTATTTTGTTGCTGGTGGTGCCGCCTTCTAACTGGTTTTGGCGCGGCCAGGTGAAGATTCCGGGGACTGTGCCTTTCAAGGCGGCCAGCCTCCCTCTGCCGTGTTCCGTTCGCGACGACACACCAAGTTTGCGCCTGCCAGTGCTCGGTCGAAGCGCCTCGCACCCAACCCCACATTTACCCTCGTTCGGGCACCCTTGTGGCGGCGCGTCGATTCGCACACACTTTTTCGCGGCAGTGCCCCTGGTTCGCGCCAGCCCCTCTGGTGGCAGCGCGATGAGCTCTCGCTCGCCCTCTCGTGGCGGTGTGTCGCCTTCACGCCTGGCTTCGTTTTGCAGTGGCGTTTCGCGCATGGATTCTGCCTCACCTTACGCCGTGGGCTCCAACGCCTCAGGTTCTACAGCGGCGGCTTTCTCAGCCCCACCAGCGACCTTGATGCCAGCAGTACCCTCGGCCAGGGTAGGTATAGCGCTTGCAGACGTCCAAGGATTTGACTTCTCTTGCGTCGGCATTCATGATCGTGCATGCGAGCATGTGAGCCCACGATGGTCAAAGTCTCCGGGGGCTGCCACCAACGCCAGCATTTGAATTCACACTGCACCCTGGGGTCACGTTTGATTGATCGTCACTTTTTTTTTTTTTTTGAGAGTGCTTTATTATGAAGTAATGTCTATTTAGTTTGCACTTAATAGATATTATTTCAATAATAAGTGATAAGTGGCAGGTGGATAGACCAGCCCCACTTATTGCAC
>Ga0307510_10006357_pt1 | contig 14090 bp, 9 predicted proteins | sample 12_EM_MG_FD_207224 | JGI IMG/M metagenome (GOLD analysis project Ga0307510, IMG submission 207224) | Populus trichocarpa ectomycorrhiza microbial communities from riparian zone in the Pacific Northwest, United States - 12_EM | ecosystem: Host-associated > Plants > Roots > Unclassified | place... | reverse complement strand
GGCAAGATGGCGACGAGCCTGGGCCAACTCTTCACATACGAGCTGCCGGTTGATTACTACGCCTCATTGCCGGGCCGTATCCAGGCAACCACGGTTTCCGACATTCAGCGGGTTGCGCAACGCTATCTCGATCCATCGAAAATGGTTGTCGTTGCGGTCGGCGACCGTTCGCAGATCGAACGGGGCATTCTCGACCTGCCCGCGCCGGATGCCACTGACTGATTCACTGCTCAACTGCTGTTCTTCTATGATCAATACTCCCACTCCAATTGCCATCATTGGTCTCGGCATGGTCGCCGACGGCCACATCGCTGCCTACCGTGCTTTGCCCGACGTCAATATCGTCGCGGTCGTCGACCCTCGTATCGAGCGTACTCGGGAGGTGGCTGCAAAGCTCAACGTCCCGGGTTTCACTTCGTGCGAGGAAATGCTTCGACAGGTGCGGCCTGCCATCGGGTGCATTTTGTCCACGGTGGCTTCGCATCATCCGATAACCGAGCAGTTGGCCGGGGCGGGTGCACACGTGTTGTGTGAGAAGCCGATGACAAACAACCTGCAGGACGCACTTGCAATGGAGCAGGTCTGCCGTCGCCACGGTGTGCAGTTCATGTATGGATCCTCCTACCGATTTCTGCCCACCCTGGTGCGCGCAAGAGAAATCATAGCGAGTGGTGCCATCGGTAAAGTGCTACTCATCGAAGAGCGCGGGGTCACCGGGCAGGGAGCTGACGAATTTACTCCGATGTCGAGTGCACATTATCCCAACGGAACACCGGGCGGGGGTGGATTTGGCATTGTTGATCACGGTATTCATCTGCTGGATATTTTTCCTTGGTTACTCGGTAGCCCCATCCAGCGTGTGTTAGGGCGTGGAAATCATACTGGCGCCGAGATGCGAACGGAGTTTGCGGTCCTGGAGCACAGATGCGGTGCGTTAGGATGGCTGGTATATGACGAAGGCACTGTCAGCTCGGACATGCCTTGGGAGGGTTTGTTCGCGCAGGGCCTCACATGGCAACACGGTATCGGATTTGGCGGTGATCCCGGTCAGTGGATCGACGAAGCCGCATCCATCCGAGTCCATGGAACTCAGGGTGCACTTCGCATCTACTACTATCCGAATCGCCTTTTTCTGTGTCAGCCGTCCGGTACGCGCGAAATTCAGGTGCCGGCGGCGGCCGCGCCGGTGCACTTCGGCAGGCAATTGCAGGCGTTTATTGATTCATTGCGGCGCTCTGAGCGCGCGCCGGTGGATGCGAGCATCGGCATACAGGCACTGCGTGCGCTTTTGGCCATTTACCGCAGCGCTGAATCGCAGCACTGGGAATCGGTGTCGGCAGTGGAGGCAAATTCATGATCAATCTGGGCGAGTTGATGCGGAACCTGCGGAATGTTGCTTTGCGCGGCAATCCGGCGGAATGTGCGGAACCCATGAGCGGTGTCACGCGCCAGGTGGCGGGGTTGAGGTCCGAGGGGACCTTTGGTGGCCTGAATGTTGTCATTGATGAGCCGGTGGTATTCGGCGGCACGGGCTCCGCACCCAACCCGGCCGAAGTGGCGCTTGCGGCGCTGGGCGCCAGCCTGGAAGTGACGCTGCGGTGTTATGCTGAATACCTGGGCGTGCCGGTGAAATCCATTTCCGTGGCATTGAGCGGCGCGCTGGACAGCCGCGGCTTCTTCGGCACGGATCCGGCGATTCGCTCAGGTTTCGGCCCGCTGGAGGTGGTTGTGAGCGTGGAGTCGCCGGCGGCTCCCGCCGAGGTCGAAAAACTCATGACGCACGTGAACCGGTGTTGCCCGGTGCTCGATGTATTCCGGAGCCCGCAGACCGTGAACTTGAGATTGAACCACAGCCCATGAGCCTTTCGCCTGGCCACTCCCCCCTGGGGCGTCTGTTGCTCGTACTCGCGCTGACGCTGTTGGCGATTCCCGCAGTGGCCGGCGAGGCCTTGCCCGATATTACGACGACGGGCCAGACATTCTGGGTGGCCTCAAAAGCGTTTCGTGAGCAGCGGCAGGTGCAGGTCTACCTGCCTTCCAGCTATCAACTCAACGACAGCCGTTATCCGGTGTTGTATCTGCTGGACGGTGATGCCTACTACACGGTGGTCGCCGGTCTGGTACGCAACCTGAGTGAAAGCTCGGGGCGGATACCCGAGATGATCGTAGTGTCCATTCCCAATGTTGCGCGCCAGCGGGAGCTCGCGGTACCGCTGCGGAGCCCGAAGGCTGAGGATGTGAAGCCCACGGGCGATGTGTTCCACCAGTTTCTCGCGACGGATCTCATCCCATGGGTGGAGGCGCACTATCGCACGGCGCCGTTTCGAATATTGATTGGCCATTCGCTGGGTGGGTTGTATTCGGTCTACACACTGTTGAATTGGCCCAACACGTTCGATGCGTACCTCGCGTTGAGCCCCGCGCTCTGGTTTGATGACCAGAACATCATGCGCGATGCCGAAAGCAAACTGCGCGGCCTGCCGCCGGGCCGGTCGACACGTTTCCTGTATCTGATGGCGGCCCACGAGTCTGTGGAGATCACCGAGCCTGCGGCGCACCTTGCCAAGCTGCTGCAGGAGACTCGCCCGCGCGGATTGCAATGGAGCTATGAGTTCCTCGAGAAAGAAAACCACATGTCGAGCTTTGTGCCGGGAACGCTGGCCGGTCTGCAAGCCCTATTCTCGGGACTGCAGGTGCCGGAGCCGGTGATCCTGGCGGAGGGACTGGCCGGCGTGGAAAAACACTATGCGGGCCTGAAGGACATTTACGGGTTCGAGTTGCGTCCCTCGTATGCGATGTTGAACTGGATGGGCGGCTTTCTCATGCAGCAGCAACGAAAGGAGCAGGCGGAGGTTTTTTTCGCGCGTGCGAAGGCGCTTTATCCGCAGCACCCGGAGCTGTTGCGAGACTGGCCGGCGCGGTCGCTACGCTCCGAGGGCGTTGGGCAAGCGGCTGCCGCTGACGCACTCGCCGCCCTCGACGCGCGCATCGACCCCCTGTTTGAGCCCTGGACGCACAGCGACACTCCGGGTTGTGCCTTGTCGATTACGCAGGACGGCGTGTCAGTCCTCGAGCGTGCCTACGGATTGGCGGATCTGGAGCAGGGAGTGGCGATCCGCACGAGCACAGTGTTCAACGTCGGCTCGATGTCGAAGCAATTCACCGCAGCGGCGATCCTGCTTTTGCAGGAAGAGGGCAAGCTGTCTCTCGACGATGACGTGCGTCGTTACATTCCCGAGCTCCCCGCTTACGGCACACCCATCACGCTGCGCCAACTCGCCCATCACACGAGCGGATTGCGGGATCTGCCTGAGTTGTTGGCTTACAGCGGTTGGAATTGGGTCGATGACGTGCCGCTCGCAAGGGTGCTCGAGCTGCTGGCGCGCCAGAAACGCCTGAATTTTGCACCGGGCAGCGCCTATTCCTACAGCAACTCCGGTTACATTCTGCTCGGGGAAGTGGTGCATCGGGTGAGCGGCCAGTCGCTGGGGGCATTTTCGCAGCAGCACATCTTCGAGCCCCTGGGCATGTTGCATTCTCGCTTTTACGACCACCGCAGCCTGATTGTGCCGGGCCGAGCTGCCGGTTATTTAAAGCGCGATGAGGGTGGCTACGGCGCGTGGCGACCCACCTACGAGATCGTGGGCGACGGCGGCCTGCTCACGACGTTGCAAGACCTGGCCGTATGGGAGCGGAACCTACTGCAACCCCGCCTGGGCCGCGATCCGCGGCAGCTCGCCGCTGCGCTCATGCAGCCCGGGACGCTGAACGACGGTACGCCGATCGAGTATGGTCTCGCGCTGGTTTCAGGCGATTACCGCGGTCTGCCGACCATCAGCCACGGCGGCGCGGTCCCTGGTTATAAGGCTTTCATGCTGCGCTTTCCCGAGCAGGGTGCAGCGATCCATGTGCTCTGTAATGCTGGCGACATACCGGTGCGCGCGCTGGCGAAGTCGGTCGCCGATGCGTATCTGGACGGGCGCTTCCCCCGCGGTCCGGATGCCGCTCCCGATGGAACCGCTGCGGCGCCCGCTGTTGGCGCGACGAAGCGGATGCCCTCGAGTGAGTCGCTGCGGAAGTACGCCGGAACGTTCTACAGCAGTGAAGTCGAGGCTCGGCAAGTGATTCGCATCGACGGGGAGGGGCTCGCCGTCACGGTCGGCTATCTGGCTCCTATGCACCTGGCGAGACTCGATACCGAAATCTTCGAGGGACCGGATCACGTGCGTTACACGTTCACGCCTGCACGGGGAGGGCATGCGGCGGGATTCGAGATTGATTCCGAAGGGGTGCGGGGACTTCAGTTCAGGCGCGTGCAGTAGGAGTTGCGTGGACGGCGCAGTGAGGCCTGCGAGCGATCCAACGCCTACCAGCCGTTCGTCCTCTGCCAGCAAGCGACAACTGTCGGATCGGTTTCCTCAATGACCTGGTAGCGCGTGTGCTGTGCCGCAGTCGCGCACGCATGGTTGGGGAGTATTCGCAGCAGCGAGCCGACAGGGTATCGGCTGAAATCAGGGCTGTGACCGTCGCGCCGCGCGATGACGCCGTGCTCCTGGTTCGCCGACATCACGATCAGGTCCTCAGACAGTGCACGGCAATCGAGGTCGCGGACGAGGCCAAATCCCTGATCGATGCGTTGTTTCGCCGTGCCTCGGTCGCGTGACAGCGCCATCCATCCACCATCCGTGATGATCCACCCGCGATCGGCCTGGTGGCCGATCACCGAGACCAGGACCGACAGTGCAATGTCATCGATCTCGCAGACTCCGATACCGGCCATGACGAGGTCGTGAAACATATAAACACCGGCGCGGACCTCGGTTACTCCACTGAGGTCGGCAGCAAATGTTGCCGTCGGCGTGGATCCAACAGACACAACCGGCGAATTGAAACCGGCGGCCCGGAGACGCTCGGCTGCGCGGACGGCGCCTGCGCGCTCCTGTTCCGCCATATCAACAATAGCGGCAGTTGAAGCGCAGTTATAGGACTCGCCCGCGTGAGTCATCACTCCGCGCAGCGAGCTTCCAAGTGCCGCGGCGATTTCCAGCAGCAGCGGACTTTCAGGCGAAACGCCCGAGCGATGCCCGTCGACGTCGAGCTCAATGAGTACCGGAAATGTAACGGCCGCTTGTCGCACCGCGTGGGCCGCTTCGATGCTGTCCAGAATCAACGTGAGCTCAGCGCCACGACGCATCAGTCCGGCGGCGTGCGCGAGTTTCCCGGGCGCAATGCCAACAGCGTACAGAATGTTGGTGACACCGTATTCGAGAAAATACTCGGCTTCCTTCAGTGTCGAGACGGTAATGGATCCCTGCGTACCGCCGCTGACTCGACGTAGTACATCGATGGATTTTGTTGTCTTGACGTGGGGACGCAAGCGAACCGCGAGCCGATCCATGCGTGCCTGCATGCGGGAGAGATTTCGATCCAGGACGCTTCGGTCCAACAGCAGGGCGGGCGTCTCGAGGTCATGCAGTGTTGCCATATGCGTTGGCAGGATAACCGATCACTGACCCACGTAGATCGCGATCCCTCCGCCGACTTTCTTCGTCATGCCTACGCCGATGCCAACGCCGCCGCCGACCGAGCCGCCACCCGAATAGGATGTGCTGCCGCCGCCCGTGCCAATGGAGCCGCTGGGCTGATCGCCGATGCCTTCCAACAGCACGCCGTTGGCGCCCAGCTTGGCGGCCTCCGTCTTCAGCCGCTTGATGACCGAATCTGTTTTGCCCTGGGCAGTGAAGGAGAAGGAGCCCTGGCTGGAGGTCTGCAGGCGTGCGATCTCTTCATAGGGGACGGTGGGCGGGCGCGTGTAGACCTGGACGTCGTCAGGCGAGATCGGCGCTCGCGCTTTCCCGATCATGACGTGAGAGCTCGCGCAGGCGGCCAGCAGGACCGCAGCCAATACACTCGTGAGCAATCGAGTCTTCATTGCTCATTGTAACGCGCGGCCCGGGCCAGAGCTCATTGCGTGTTTCTAAAATCTAATGCAAATACGAATGATTCGCATTAGTATCAAACGGGAACGCAGGAGAACAATGAATGGCGGGCGTGATGAGCGGGTGGGCGGTGGGACGGGGCGTCGTGCGGGCGTGCGGCGGTTGGGCCATTGCGGCGGTGGCCACGGGGTTATCCATTGCACCGGCGTTCGCGAATGAAGTCCGGGAGTTGGAGAAAGTCACAGTGTCCGCCGACGCGGACGCACCCTATTCGGTGCGGGAGAGCGCCTCGGCCACCAAGCTCAATCTCTCGCTGCGCGAAACGCCACAATCGGAAACAGTCATCACCCGCGAGCGCCTGGATGATCAAAACCTGACCACCTTGCGCCAGGTGCTGGATGCAACGCCGGGCGTCTATTCCTATGCGTATGACTCCGAGCGCGTGTTGTTTACCGCGCGCGGGTTCACGATCGACAGCTTGCTGTACGACGGCATGCCGGCAGTCGACAACTTCGATACCGACTCCGTGGATGACTCACTGGATACCGCACTGTACGATCGCATCGAGATCGTCCGCGGCGCGACCGGATTGATGACGGGAGCGGGGAGTCCGGCCGCCTCCATCAACCTGGTGCGCAAACACGCGGACAGCGACAAATTCGCCGTGCAACTCGACGCCACGGCGGGCTCATGGAATGACCATCGTGTTGCAGGCGATGTGTCCGCTCCACTCACGGCGGATGGCCGCGTGCGAGGCCGCTTCGTGGGTGTTTTCGAGGACAAGCAGTCCTATCAGAACCTTTACAGAAACAAACGGCAGATTGCCTACGGCATCATCGACGCCGATGTGACTGAAACGACCCGTCTGTCGCTCGGTTTCGACTACCAGGACAACTCTCCCAAAGGTAACACCTGGGGCTCCTTTCCGATGTTCTTCGCCGACGGCGCGCCGACCGATTGGCCGCGTTGGGTGACGACCGCAACCGACTGGAGTTTCTGGGACCGCCGCACGAAAACGGTGTTCGCGCAGCTGCAGCAATCATTGGCCGGGGATTGGCAAGTGCACGCCACCCTCACGTGGCGGCGTTTCGACGAAGATCTGTCGCTGTTCTATGTCTTCGGGTATCCGGACCCGACGACGGGTGAAGGCCTCACGCCGTATGCCTACAAGGGCAACATGCGAGTGACCGAACGATCGGCCGACTTGTATGCGTCAGGTCCCTTCGAGCTTTTCGGCCGGCGTCACGAGCTCGTGATCGGCTACAACGGCTCACGTGTATACAACCGCGCCGTGAGCTTTGCGCCACCCGAAGAGCTGCCGGATACCGGCAATTTCTTCAACTGGGATGGCTCCTATCCGCGCCCCGAATTCTCGGACGTGGGGGACCTCGTCAATGACATCCATTCCCGGCAGGACGGCGGTTATGTTGTTACACGCCTGTCGCTCGCGGATCCTCTCAAGCTGATCGCCGGTATTCGGTACGCAGTTTGGAAGACAGACTACTTTGCGTCGGGTGAATCGCCTCCGGATGGTTTTCACTACGACTACCGCAAGTCGATTCCCTACGCCGGTCTCATCTACGACGTAACACGAGATTTCTCGCTGTTCGCCAGCTACACGGAAATATTCAAGCCGCAAAACAAACGTGACATCACCGGCCGGTACCTGGATCCGATTGAGGGTCGCAGCTTTGAAGTGGGCATCAAGGGCGAGCACTTCGGTGGCCGGCTCAACACCGCGTTGACGGTGTTTGAGACCCGACAGAACAACGTAGCGACGGGTCTGCTCGACCCGGAAACGGGTGAGCCGGTGTTTTTGCCGGACGGCACGCAAGCGTCAACTTCGATCGACGGCACGCGCACGCGCGGCTTCGAGATGGAGGTTTCCGGCGTGCTGCTGCCAGGTTGGAATGCATCGCTGGGTTGGTCGCACTACCTCTTTCATGATGCGAACGACGAGCCCGTCAGGACCTTTGTCCCGGGCACGCTGGTCCGCACTTTCACCACCTGGACACTGCCTGGCGTCTTGCATCGGATCACCTTGGGAGGTGGCCTCAATTGGCAGTCGAGCAGCCATACGACTGTGGGTGCACCGGATGGAACCACGGAGCTTCACCAGGCCAGTGTGCCTTTGCTGAGCCTGATGGGCCGCTACCAGGTCACGGACAACGTCGCCGTGCAGGTCAACGGAAACAATCTGCTCGATCGGAAATTCTACGTATTGGACGAGTTCGACAATACGTATTACGGGGCGCCCCTGAGCTGGTCAGTGGGAGTGAGCGTCAAGTTCTAGTAGAATGCGCTGCCCGTTACTAAGGTAAGGGCTTCTTGACGTACTCTTTGTACGCTGCCGCAAAGGCTTCCACAAACGTGTGGGGCAAATGATCCGCCGGCATCTCGATGAGATTCCGGTAGAAGGTTGTGAACAGCTCCCAATACTGCGCCTTGTCGGCCGAGCGGGCCTTGCCGCGTCGGGCGGCGCGTTCGAAGCGAGCTTCGAGCTCGGCCGGATCCAGCCTGTCCAGAAACTCCACGAACGCTGCGCGAGTGGCCTTGGCCGCCGCAACTTCGTGACTCTTGTTCTCGGCGAAAGTCTCCCGCAGCCAGCCCACCGCATCCATCCGGCGGGTTTCGTGCTGCGAGAACAGCTCGATGACCAAGTCCTCCACGGCTGTGCGCGAGAGCGAGGGCCGCGGGTCGTCGGTCTCTATCGGAAGCTCAATACGGAATCGGTTGCGCGTTTCGTTGCGCGACCGGTCGAGGTCTTTCAGTCCCACGAGCGCTTCGCGGAACAATTGACCCGCCAGGTGGAGCAGTCGTGTCTGCGCGTCAGGGGGCAGCCGCTCGACCTCAACGCCTGCGCCACGGCAGAAGGCCTGCAGGCCGCTGTGAACGTCATACAGTGCCGCCGGACTCGCACCGTTTTTGGGGTCCCTTGCGGCCGCTCGGGCGAGTCGCGCAATGCGTCGGTCAATCGCTTCCTCTTCAGGGGTGAGCGTCGGGTCGGGTGCCGGTGTCGGCGCAGGCGTAGCCACAGGTGCTGGGGCGGCTGTGGGCACGGGGGCAGGGGCTGGCGCTGGCGCAGCGATAGGACGGGTGGCGGGCACGGGCATGGGAACCTGCGCGATCGCCTGACCGTAAGCGTTAACGGGGTGAAACGACGGGGTTGGCGAGGAGTCCGGGACGAGCAGATCGTCGAGATTCAGCATCGCTCCGATGTCGGTCTGAGCGTTGGCGCGGCCCAGGGTCCGCAACCCGTGAATGCTCGTGGGGACTTGTCCAGCGCCCGTATCGGCTTTGGACAATTGCTCCGCCTGGGCATCGATGGAGGCCACGATGTGGTAGTCGCCCATGCGAATAATGTCGCCGGTTTCCAGCGGGTGTCCCATCGGCTCCGCCTTGGCGAGCGGGCGCTCTTCGTCATTGACGAAGATGCCGTTGGTGCTCAAATCCTCGAGGAAAAACTGCCCGTCACGGTATTCCACGCGAGCGTGATGTGCGGAGACGTAGCGCAGCGGATCCGGCAGCACCCAATCGTTATCCGCGGAACGGCCGATACTGCCGCCCTCTACGGTAAAAACGATGCTGCTGCGATCCCCAAGCAAGCGTCTTTGATCACTGACGATACGCAACCGAAGCGTCATGTTTCCCGGACCGGACCAGCGGTCAATGTAAGGCCACCTCTTCCGTCCGCACGCCTTGCTTTCCCTGGAAGCCCATGGCCAGGCGCGAGCGGACATATAATGCCACCTTCAAATTAGCAGCGACCCCCACCCCAGCCCATGGCAATCAGTCACATTTTCCGGATTATGTTCGTGAATCAAGGCAAGGTTTACGAGATCTACGCGCGCCACGTCAGCCACGGCACCGAGCTGTTCGGCTTCGTCGAGGTTGAGGACATTATTTTTGGCGAGCGCGCCACAGTCGTCGTGGACCCCGCCGAGGAACGCATCAAGAGCGAATTCGAGGGTGTCAAACGCACTTACCTGCCCATGCATTCGGTCCTGCGCATCGACCAGGTGAAGAAGCAGGGCGTCAGCAAAATCACGGCGCTCGAAGGTGGTGCGGCCAACGTTTCGCAATTTCCCGTGCCGCTGTTCTCGGTACCTCCTCCGGACAAGAAATAGCTCATCCCCCACTCATGCTGCAGCTTCCCGGCGCCCGCGCCCTTTCCGACTTCCGCATCGCAAAACTCGTTGCCCGCCTGAGCACGCTCGAGCCGGCTGTCAGGTCGCTCGATGCGCGTTTCATTCATTTTGTCGACACCGAGCGCCCGCTGGAATCGGCCGAGCGGCAGATCCTGCAACAGCTTTTGACCTACGGACCGAAATCGCAGGTTGCGGCGAACACGGACGGCGAGATGTTGTTGGTTGTTCCCCGGGAGGGAACGATCTCCCCGTGGTCCAGCAAGGCAACTGACATCGCCCATGTCTGCGGTCTCACCGCGATCCGCAGGATCGAGCGCGGCATCGAATACCGTTTACGGGATACGCGGCCACTGGGGCCGGAACGGCTGGCGGCGCTCGCGCCGGTGTTGTTCGATCGCATGACCGAGATGGTGTTGTTCAACCCGGAGCACGCGCAGCGTCTGTTCGGGCATAGCGCCCCGAAGCCCCTGGTCCGGGTCGATCGCGATACGCTCGAAGCCGCCAACCGGGAGTTGGGCCTGGCGCTGTCGCAGGACGAGATTCACTACCTGGTCGCCAACTTCCAACGCCTGGGCCGCCAGCCCACCGACGTCGAGTTGATGATGTTCGCGCAGGCCAACTCCGAGCATTGCCGCCACAAGATCTTCAACGCGGACTGGATCATCGACGGCCGCAAGCGCGATGAGTCGCTGTTCGCCATGATCCGCTATACGCACGCACGCAGTCCCAACGGCGTGCTTTCCGCGTACCGCGACAATGCCGCTGTCATCGAGGGCACGCGCGGCACGCGTTATTTTCCCAATCCGCACACCGGCGTCTATGGTGGTGTCGAAGAGCCCATCGACATTCTGATGAAGGTGGAGACTCACAACCATCCCACCGCGATTTCGCCCTTCCCGGGCGCGTCCACGGGCTCTGGCGGGGAGATTCGCGACGAAGGCGCAACCGGTCGCGGCGCCAAGCCCAAGGCAGGTCTGACGGGCTTCTCCGTCTCCAACCTGCGCATCCCCGGCTACGAACGGCCGTGGGAGTTGGAGCTCGGCAAGCCCGAGCGCATCGCCTCGGCCCTCGACATCATGCTCGAAGGCCCCATCGGTGCCGCTTCATTCAACAATGAGTTCGGGCGCCCGGCCATCAGCGGTTATTTCCGGACATTTGAGCAGCACGTGCAGGGTGAGGCCCCCGGGCGCGTGCGCGGTTATCACAAGCCCATCATGATTGCGGGCGGCATGGGCAACGTGCGCCGCCCCGATGTTGAGAAGGGCGAAGTTCCGGTCGGCGCGAAGATCGTCGTGTTGGGTGGGCCGGCCATGCTCATTGGCCTGGGTGGCGGAGCCGCTTCCTCGGTGGGCAGCGGGACCTCGAGCGCCGATCTCGATTTCGCCTCGGTCCAGCGGGGTAACGCCGAGATTCAGCGGCGCGCGCAGGAAGTGATCGACACGTGTTGGTCGCTCGGCCAGGAAAACCCGATTGTGTTGATTCACGATGTGGGTGCGGGTGGCCTGTCGAACGCGATACCCGAAGCAGTTGCGCACAGCAATCGCGGTGCGCGGGTCGATTTACGGGCGGTCCAGAGCGCGGAAGCGGGCATGTCGCCCATGGAAATCTGGTGCAATGAAGCTCAGGAACGGTATGTCCTGGCCATTGACGCCACCTCGGTAGAGCGGTTTGGCCGGATCGCGGACCGGGAGCGGTGTCCGTTTGCCGTTGTGGGTGAGATCGACGACACCGGCCGCCTGGTTGTCCACGATCCGTTGTTCCACAACGATCCCGTCGATATGCCCATTGAAGTGTTGCTGGGAAAAGCGCCGCGCATGACGCGCGATGTGCAGTCCGTCGAGACGCCTCGGCAGCATTTCGACACGAGCCGGTTGGACCTGGTTGACGCCGCCTATCGCGTGTTGCGTTTCCCGGCGGTCGCCGACAAAACATTCCTCATTACCATCGGTGATCGCACCGTGGGTGGCCTGATCAGTCGCGATCAGCTCGTGGGCCCCTGGCAGGTGCCGGTAAGCGATGTGGCGGTAACGCTTGCGGATCACTACGGCCACGCGGGCGAAGCGATGGCGATGGGCGAGCGAACACCCGTTGCCGTGTTGAATGCGCCGGCCTCCGGTCGCCTGGCGGTGGCTGAGGCGATTACCAACCTGCTCGCCGCGGACGTCGATTCACTGTCGCAGGTGCGGTTGTCGGCCAACTGGATGGCGGCTTGTGGTGAGCCTGGCGAGGATGCCGCGCTGTACGCAACCGTGCAGGCTGTGGGCAAGGAGCTTTGCCCCGCGCTCGGTATCGCGATTCCAGTGGGCAAAGACTCCCTGTCCATGAAAACAAAGTGGGACGACAAGAGTGTCGTCGCACCGGTTTCGCTGATCATTTCGGCATTCGCGCCGGTCAAGGATGTACGCAAGACGCTGACCCCGGCGCTGGTGGCGGGATCGCGCACTTCACTGTGGCTCGTGGATTTGAGCGGCGGACGCAATCGGTTGGGAGCCTCTGCGCTGGCGCAGGTCCATAACGCCCTGGGTCGGGATGTGCCCGATCTCGATGATCCGCAACGACTGTTGAATTTCACGGCGGCGATGGCGGAGCTGCGCAGGGAAGGGCTCGTCCTTGCGTACCATGACCGTTCGGATGGCGGTCTGTTCGCCACGCTGGTTGAGATGGCCTTCGCCGGTCATTGCGGCCTCGACGTCGCTTTGCCCGTAGAGCGCGGGCCTGCATTCCCACAGCTTTTCTCCGAAGAGCTCGGTGTGGTCTTCCAGGTCTCGGCGGATGACGAGCAACGCCTCGTCGACATTCTCGCGAAACATGGCCTGGAGAAGAGCGCTCTCTACATTGGCACCCCAACCCCCGAATTGCGTGTTCGCATGCGGGTGGGAGACGCGCTGCTCGATGAGCAGTGGGTCGATCTGCGGCGGGCCTGGTCGGAAACCTCATGGCGGATGCGCAGCATGCGCGATGATCCGCAAAGTGCCGACGAGGAATACGAGGCACAGACAGCGGAAGCTGACCCGGGTCTCGCGGTTTCGTTGCGCTTCGATCCGGAAGAGGATATCGCCGCGCCCTATATTTCCAAGGGGGTTCGACCTGCGGTGGCGATCCTGCGCGAGCAGGGAGTCAACAGCCAGGTCGAGACGGCTGCAGTGTTCGAGCGCGCGGGCTTCGTGGCGCACGATATTCACATGACGGATCTGCTGTCAGGTCGTCGTTCGCTGCGCGAGTTCAAGGGAGTCGTTGCGTGCGGAGGGTTTTCCTACGGGGACGTGTTGGGAGCAGGCGAGGGGTGGGCGAAGTCGATTCTGTTTCACCACAAGGTGCGCGACGACTTTCAGACCTTCTTTGCCCGGTCCGACAGCTTTGCCTTAGGTATCTGCAACGGCTGCCAGATGTTTGCGGCGCTCAAGAGCCTCATTCCCGGCACGGATCATTGGCCGCGGTTTGTGACGAATCTGAGCGAGCAATACGAGTCCCGCTTCGCCCTGGTCGAGGTGCTCGACTCACCCTCGGTATTGCTGCAGGGAATGACAGGCTCGTTCCTGCCGATTGCGGTGGCGCATGGTGAAGGTCATGCGGAGTTTGCTTCGGAAGCTGCCGCGATGGAATGTGCGTCCAGCGGGTTCGTGGGTTTCCGCTACGTTCACAACGACCGGAGTGTGGCCGATTCGTATCCCTACAACCCGAATGGCTCACCGTACGGAATCGCGGCTCTGACCAACACGGACGGCAGGATCACGATCACGATGCCTCATCCGGAGAGATCGTTCCGTTATGTGCAGAATTCGTGGCGGCCGGAAAAAGCAAAAGAATACAGCGGCTGGATGCGGCTGTTTCGTAACGCGAGGCTCTTCGTAGAATAAACGATCGCAGGCTAGGCGATCAGGTCGAGCAGCATGTGCTTGCCTGGCGACCAGTCGGCAAGCATCCGGGCCAGCGCGATGATGTTGGCGCCCGGGATCTGTTGCACGACCACGCCCGTCTGCGAATTGCGGATCTGTGCGACGGA
>Ga0307510_10006354_pt1 | contig 14097 bp, 8 predicted proteins | sample 12_EM_MG_FD_207224 | JGI IMG/M metagenome (GOLD analysis project Ga0307510, IMG submission 207224) | Populus trichocarpa ectomycorrhiza microbial communities from riparian zone in the Pacific Northwest, United States - 12_EM | ecosystem: Host-associated > Plants > Roots > Unclassified | place... | reverse complement strand
GTACGCCGGGATCCTGTGCGCCATCGACATCACCAGCGACCCGAAGGACGTGTACTCCTCGCTGGCCGCGTTGCGCCCGCCCCGCCTCGATCTGCTCCTGCCGCACGCCAACTGGTCCAATCCCCCACCTGGGTTGGCCGCCCGTCCGCCCCGCGACGCCCGCGCCCAGCGGGCCGTACCGACGCCGTACGGCGACTGGCTGGCCACCGCCTTCGACCTCTGGTGGGACGGCCCGCCGGACGGAACGCAGCCGCGGGTACGGCTGTTCACCGAGATCGTGGCCCTGCTGCTCGGCGTCCCCAGCGCCACCGAGTCCGTCGGCCTTTCGCCCACCTGCGCCGTGGTCGTCCACACGGACGGCGCCGTCGAGCAGATCGACTCCCTCAACCTCGCCTACGACCGCGCCACCGCCACCGGGTTCGACGTCTTCGGCAACAGCTTCGACGAGGCGCTCGACCACCCCGGGATCGTGGCCCGTCAACTCGGCGTCGAGGGGCTCTCGGACGAGTGCCGGGCGTGTCCGGTGGGACGGGTGTGCGGCGGCGGCAACTACGGGCACCGCTACTCCGCCGGGACGGGCTTCCTGCACCCCTCCGTGTACTGCGCCGATCTGGAACACCTCGTGCGGCACGCGGCCCGGCGGCTGAGCGCGGTAATGCCTGAGGACCGACCGCGTATCGACTAGGGTGCACGCGAAATCACGCGAGACGGTTAAAACGTAGTCAATGAGTCCATTTCGGTGTAAGGGGAGACGGTCGGATGACCGACAGGTCCAAGGGCGCCGAGTCCCACGAGCACTTCACCATCAGCTACGCGGGATTCAACCGGCCGTGGGCCACCTGGATCGCCCACCAGCTGGAGCAGTTGGGGCACGAGACGACCCTGCTGCGGTGGGACCCGCCGAGGCAGATGTCGCTCGCCGACGCGCTGCGCAATCTACTCAAGGCGCCGGGCCGGGTGCTGCTGGTCCTCGACGACTGGTACTTCTCGCTGGGCCCGCGCACCGACGCCGAGTGGACACAGGCGCTGCACGAGGTGGTGCCGCCGCACGTCGACCGGTTCTCCGCGGTCAGTGTGGCCACCCGGGCACTGCCCGCCACCGCCGCCCCGCTGCGCCCGGTCGATCTGCGCGACCTCGATTCGCGCGAGGCCCGGCGCCGTATCCTGCGCCGCCTGGACCTGGACGCGACCACCGCGTCCGGACCGGTGAGCGGCACCGCACCGCGCTTCCCGAACGACCCCCCGGCCGTGTGGAACGTGCCGCGCCGCAACGTCCGCTTCACCGGCCGCGACGCCATCCTGGAGAAGCTGCACGCCCGCTTCGAGGAGGGCGGACGCGGCGGCGCCCGGGTCGCGCTGCGCGGTATCTCGGGCGTCGGCAAGAGCCAGATCGCCATCGAGTACGCCCACCGGTTCGGCAACGACTACGACATCGTGTGGTGGGTGGGGGCGCGGTTCCGGGCGCCGGCGCGTGAGCAGTTCGCGCAGTTGGCGCCGCGCCTCGAACTGCCGGTCGGGCAGGAGCTGGGCGAGCGGATCCGCGCGGTCCACGAGGCGCTGCGCACCGGACGGCCGTTCCGCCGCTGGCTGCTCGTGCTGGACAGCGCCGACGACATGGAGCAGATCGAGGACCTGCTCCCGGAGGGCAACGGCCATGTCCTGATCACCACCCTCACCCAGGACTGGGCGGCCTCGGGCAGCGTCACGGAGATCGAGGTGCAGCCCTTCCGCCGTCCCGAGAGCGTGGCCTACGCCCGTCGCCGCGCCCAGCGGCTCACCGAGTCCGAGGCCGACGATCTCGCCGACGCCGTACAGGACCTGCCGCTGCTGCTGGCGCAGACGGCGGCCTGGCTGGACGCCAACGTGATGCCGGCCAAGGACTATGTGGCGATGATCCGGCGCGGCGAGGCCAGCCAGATCGGCATCCGGATCTCCTCGGACTACCCGATGGGGTTCCAGACCAGCTGGTCGATAACTCTGAACACGCTCCAGGAGAACAACCCCGAAGCGGTGGAGCTGCTGCACCTGTTCGCGCTGTTCTCGCCGGACGCCATCCCGGTCCGGCTGATGCAGGCCGCCCACCCGTCCGACCTGCCGGCCCATCTGGCCGCGCTCGCCGGCGACCCGATCCGCTGGCACACGGCGCTGCGCAGACTGTCCGAGTCGACCGCGGTCCGGCTCGACTACGTCGAGTCCTCGGAGGCCGAGCCGGCCGTGGACCGCGTGTCCATGCACCGCCTCTACCACAGCTTCCTGATCAGCACCCTCACCGAGGACCGCCGCGAGGCGCTGTCCACGATCGCCTGCACGCTGCTCGCGGGCGCCGACCCGCGCCGGCCCAACGACACGCGTGAGTGGACGCGTTACGCGGAGCTGATCCCGCACCTGGAGACCGCGGGCGCGCTGGACAGCCGGGAGCCCGTGGTCCGGCAGCTCGTCCTGAACTGCATCGACTACATGCGGGTGCGGGGCGAGAACCGGGCCGCGCTGCGCCTGTGCGAGCAGACCGTCGCCCGCTGGCGCACCCGGCTCCAGCCCGACGAGCGGGACATGCTGGTGCTGACCCACGACCACGCCAACATGCTGCGGCGCAGCGGTCGTTACCGCGAGGCGGAGGCCGTGGGGCGTGCCGTCCTGGACCAGCTCACGGAGACCCGCGCCGACGACGACCCCGATCTGCTGCGCGCCAAGAACGGGCTGGCCGGGACGCTGGTGTCGCTGGGCCGCTACGACGAGGCCCACCAGATGTTCGAGGAGTGCGTCCACGCGTACTCCGACACCCTGGGCGCCGAGGCCCCGCGCACGCTCCAGGACCGCGGCAACCTGGCCGTCGTCACCAGCCTGTTGGGCCGCTACGAGGAGTCGCTGCTGCTGCACCGCGACATCCTGCTGATCCGCGAGCGGCTGCTGAACCCGCGCCACCATCTCACCCTGCGCTCCGGCATGTTCTACGCCTGGATGCTCAGGCTGCTCGGCCGGTACGCCGAGGCCACCTCACGGCAGGAGCTCAACGTCCGCGCCCACCGGCAGGCGATGGACCGGTTCACCCCGCAGACCCTGTTCGCCGAGCACAATCTGGCGCTGTGCATGCGGCGCACCGGTGATCTGCTGGGCGCCGAGTCGCTGATGCGCAGCGTGGTCGAGCGGTTCGTGCAGCGGCAGGGGCCGCGCCATCCCGACGCGCTCCTGGTGCAGGCCGACTTCGCAACCTTCAACCGCGAGCACGGCAATCTGGAACAGGCCCGGGAGATGGCCGCGACCGTGGCCGAGGACTACGCCCGCCTGGTGGGCCCCGAACACCCTTACGCCGTGGGCACGTTGGGCAATGTCGGGCTCGCGCTGTGGGAGTACGGCGAGCGGGACGAGGCACTGCGGATCGCCGAGCTGGCGCTGACGCGGATGCGGGCGGCGGTCGGCCCCACCCATCCGTGGGCGCTCGGGGCGGCACTCAACGCGAGCGGTGCGCGCAGCCTGGCCGGTGACGAGGAGGGCGCGGCCCAGCTCAGCCGGGCGGTCCTGGAGTCGGCGCGCGTCACGCTGGGCGAGACCCATCCGCTGACCCTGTCCTGCAAGGCGGCCCTCGCCGGTGACCAACGCGCGCTGCGCCGCGGCCAGGAGGCCACCAAGCTGGAGAACGAGGCGCTCCAGCAGCTCTCCGACACTCTCGGGCCACAGCATCCGCACACCCTGTCGATCCGCCGCAGGGAGCGGCCGTACTGGGATTTCGAGCCCCTGACGACGTGAGTCCCGCGGACCCACCCGCAACGGGAGTCGCCGGGGTCCCAGGGCGCTAGCATGGCCGAGTTCCGTAGCCCAAGGGGGACTTCGGCCTTCCTGGAGAGGTAGAACGTGCGGGGAAGAGAAGGGGACGGCCCCTCCAGGCTGGGAGAGCGGGGGCCGGGCGGCGTGTTGCCCGACTTCGCGGATCTGGATCTGAAGGCCCTGTCCCGTCAGTCATCGCATCCGGTGCTCGCGGCCGTGGCCAGTGGCCTGTTGCCCCGGATGCTGCGCGGCGAACCCGCGATGGCCTTCTACGAGGACGGCCCGTACCAACTGTGACCGCCCTGTGGCCCCTTGAGAAACTCGACGTCGCGGCCTTACGGCGGTCCGGGTTACGGGCCGTGCCCTTCCGGCAGTTCGTCCTCAAGGTCAACGGCCGCTGCAACCTCGCCTGTAGCTACTGCTACGTCTACGAGGGCGCCGACAGCAGCTGGCGGGACCGCCCCAACCGGGTCTCCCCCGCCGTCGTGCGCCGCACCGCGACCCGGATCGCCGAGCACGCGGCGACCCATCAACTGACGTCCCTGCAAATCAATTTGCACGGTGGCGAACCATTGCTGGCGGGGGTGTCGAACCTCGTCGCCCAGGTCAGCGAGGTGCGCGACGCGGTCCGCGCCCGTTGTGGCCGAAGCTGCACTGTTGACGCCTCGGTGCAGACCAACGGCACCCTGCTCACCGAGCAGGCGGTGGGCCAACTCGCCGACGCGGGCGTGCGGATCGGGGTGAGCCTGGACGGCGGCACCGCCGCACTGAACCGGCGCCGGGTGGACCACGCGGGCCGCTCCTCGTGGGCGAAGACCGTGGCCGGGCTGCGGGTGCTGCGCGATCGTCCGGAGGCGTACGCCGGGATCCTCAGCGTGATCGACCCGGACTCCGATCCCGCCGAGGTCTACACGTCGCTGACGGCGTTCGAGCCCCCTTCGATGGACCTGCTGCTGCCGCACGCCAACCACGCGTTCCCGCCCGCCGCGAAGGGCCCGCATCCCTACGGCGACTGGCTCGTCCGGCTCTTCGACCTGTGGTTCGACGCGGGTGAACAGGCCGTGCCGATCCGGCTGTTCCACGAGATCATCGCCCTGCTGCTCGGCGTGCCCTGCCGTGCCGAGGCGGTGGGCAACGCGCCCGTGGTCGCCGTCGTCGTCGACACCGACGGCACCATCGAGCAGGTCGACTCGCTGAAGACCGCCTACGCCGGAGCCCCGGCGACCGGGTGCGACGTCTTCGACCACTCCTTCGACGACGTCCTGGACCATCCGGGCGTGGTGGCACGGCAGTTGGGCACCGACGCGCTCTCCCCCACCTGCCTCACCTGTCCGCTCGCGGAGGTGTGCGGGGGCGGCAACTACGCGCACCGCTACCGCCCGGTCGAGGGATTCCGCAATCCGTCGGTGTACTGCGCCGACCTGCACCTCCTCATCCCGCACATCGCGCGCCGGGTGCGCAGCGCCGCCGACGCCGACTTCCCGCGGGGACCGATCAACGCCCTTTGACCACAGGGCTGTTGATGGGGCGCCAGAATTGGGGAAGGTAAGGGGAGTATTCCGGCTCTCCAACGGGGGAAGTGCTGCATGGCGATCGTGACGAGGGTGGCCGCGGACGGCCAGGACCAACAGGTGCCGATCTACGTGGAGGTCGACACCGCGCCGCCGCCCGGCGGCCTGCCGGGCGTGTACGACGGGATCGACACCCGGGAGAACGCGGCGGAGCGCGTGCTGGCGGTGGCCCGGGACGTCTACGGCGACGGTCTGGAACTGGCCCGGCGCTGCGCCCGGCAGGCGGCGGGCCGGCTCCACGACCTCGGTGAGGGGCTGACCCCCGACGAGGTGGAACTCCAGCTGTCCATCAAGCTCGACGCCGAACTCGGCGCGTTCCTGGTGAAGTCGGGAGCCGAGGCACAGCTCCAGGTGACCTTCCGCTGGACACCGGGCAGCACGTCGTGACCGGTGCGGTCGACGGCTCGGACGTGCACATCCTGCCGTACAGCCATGTCGTCGGGCAGCACGAGCTGAAGCTCGCGCTCGAACTCAACTACATCGCGCCGCGGATCGGCGGTGTCCTCATCAGCGGGCAGCGCGGCACCGCCAAGTCCACGGTGGTGCGGGCCTTCTCGCTGCTGACCGGGGGCGAGCTGCCGGTCACCCTGCCGATCAACGCGACCGACGACCGGGTGCTGGGCGGCTGGGAACTGGACGCGCTGATGCGGGGCGAGGCGCGGACGCAGCCGGGGCTGCTGGAGGAGGCCGGCGAGAAGGGGATGCTGTACATCGACGAGGTCAACCTGCTGGACGACCACATCGTCAACATCATCCTGGACGTCGTCTCCACCGGCGTGCTGTCCGTGCAGCGCGAGGCCATCGACACCGTGCGGAACATCGCGTTCGGTCTGGTCGGCACGATGAACCCCGAAGAGGGCGGTCTGCGGCCGCAGTTGCTCGACCGGTTCGGTCTGATGGTCGCCGTGTCCGAGCTGGACCAGGAGCAGCGCCGGGCCATGGTGCTGGCCGTGCTCCGCTTCGACGACGCGGCCGGCACGGACTCCCCCTGGCTGGCCGAAGGCCTCGACCGGGACCGGGAGTTGCGCGAGCGGCTCGACCGGGCCCGGGACTCCGTGCAGGACGTGCGGCTGAGCGAGGACATCGCGAAGCTGTGCGCCGATGTCGCCACCCGGCTGCGGGCGGTGGGCCATCGCGGCGAGGTGGTCACCGCGTGGGCCGCCCGCGCGCTGGCCGCCTTCGAGGAGGCGGACGCCGTGACCGCCGACCACGTACGCCGGGTGGTCCCGCTGTCCCTGCGGCACCGGCGGCCCGAGGCGGCGCACGGCGGTCCGGTCGAGTGGACGGCGGAGGAGTCGGAGCTGCTCGACGGGCTGCTGGGATGAGCGCGCCCGCCGAAGGCCGCCCGGTCGGACCCCGCCAGCGCCTGTTACAGGTCCTGGCCTGCTCCGCGCTGGGCCCCGGCCTCGACGGGGTGCTCCTGTTCGACCTGGAGCCGGAGATGGTCGCCCCGGTGACCGACGCGTTCGCCGGCCTGCTCCAGCTCCGCGAGCAGCGTCCCGTACGGCGGACGACGCTCGGCTCGGTCACCGGTGACGACGAACTGTGGCTGCGGCCGACGCTGCGCCACGACGGCAACGGCGTAAACTTCTCTTTGGCACCGGGCCCGTTGGTGGACAACGCCCCCGACTCGGCGATGGTCGTCGTGGTGCCCGACCTGGTCCGCCTCAGCCTGCCGGGCATGCGAGCGGCCGTACAGCTGCTGGGCGCGGACGTGGCCGCGGTCGAGCGGTCCGGTTTCCGGGCCCGCTGGCGCCCGCGCGCCCGCTGGCTGGCCGCCTGCCAGGAGGCGGAGATCGGCCGTCTGTCCCCGCATCTGCTGGACCGCTTCCCGATCCGCCTCAACGCGGCCGGGCTGCGGCGGACCAGCAGCGGTCCCGACCGGGTGCTGGACGCGCTCGACGGACGTGAACCCGAGCCGGGGCTGGGCGAGTTGCCCCCGTCCTGGCGCAGCGCGCTCGCGGCCCGGACGCGTCCCGCGTGCACACTGACCGAGGAGGCCGCGGCGCATGCCGTGGGCCTGTTCCGCGGGGACACCAGTGGCCGCCGGGCGATCGGACTGGCGCGTCTCGCCCGCGTACTGGCGGTGGTGAACGGCGCCGAGACCTGCGGCCCCGACCGGGTCGACGAGGCCGCCCGGCTGCTGGGCGTGGCCGCGCCCCTGGCGACTCCGGCGGGCAACGGCCGTTCCACGAACGGCACTTCTCTCGCCACCGGGGACGGCACCGACGGCAGGCCGCCACCGCCCGAGCAGCCGAAGGCGGACCCGGCACCCGAGGACACCGGCCAGGCGGGTCAGCCGGGCGGTGCGATGGCGCTCCCGGCGGGGCCCGCCGAGGCCCTGGACACCTTCACGGCCGACACGGGAGAGGAGCGGGGCTCGCCGTTCCCGGAGGACGACGCACGGTTCCTGCGGGAGTTCGCGCCGTTGCGCATTCCCTGGCAGCGGCGTCCGGAGCCCAGTTCCGCGCGGGGTCCGGTGATCGGGGTACGGTCCGCCACCACGCTCCGGGACCTGGCCGTCGTAGCCACCGTCGTAGAGGCCGCCAAACACCAGAACCTGCCCGGGAGGCGCACGCTGCGCGCGAGCGGAGACGGCCAACTCGTCGTCCTGCCGGGCGACTTCCGCAGCTACGCACGCCTCCCGGTGGCAGAACGCATGCTGGTACTCCTGCTCGACCACACCTGCCGACGAGGCTGGGACTGGCAACCGGCGCTCGCCCCCTACCTCCAGTGGGCCTACACGGGACGCGCCTCGGTCTGCCTGGTGGAGGTGGGCAGCAAGGACGCGGCCCACGAGCTGCGGGCCGACCACTTCATCGCCCGCAGCGTCCTGGACCCACGCGTCGGCGGCGCCCTGCACCGCCACCCCGGCCGTAGCAGCCCCCTGGCCCACGGCCTCACCCTCACCGACCAGCTACTGCGCCGAGCCTTCCAGCAACGGTCCAACCTGGTCGAGGCCTGGCTCGTGGTCGTCTCCGACGGCCGGGGCAACGTCCCCCTCGACGCCAGCGCGGGCGGCCGCCTCCTGCGCCCGGTCCGCCGCACCGGCATCGACGACGCGATCACAGCCGCGGCCCGCATCGGCGCGATGGGCCGCATGCGGCTGCACTCCGTGGTGATCGACGCGGCCCGCCAACCGCACCCCGACCTCCCGTTCCTCCTGGCGGACGCACTGGGCGGCGTAACCGTGGCGGGCCGCACGACGCGGGGGGTGACACCCCATGCCCACTAAGCACGCGGTGCACCAACTCCCTAAAGGGGCGCGGGGCTGTGTCAATCTGCGGCTCCGCCGCGGGGCGCGACCAGCCCCCACCGGCCCGCACCCGACCAACAACCTCACGCCGGGGGTGACGAATGCCCGCTGACCTCCCGGGCCCCCCCCCCCTCGGCGGAGCCGTCCCCCTAGGCCCCGGAACCCCCGCCCGCAGACCCGCCCCCGAAGCCCTCACAGCCCCCCGCACCGCAGGCATACCCGAACACGTCGCCGACCCATACGAACCCGTACCGCTCGCCGCGACCCCCGTAGACCCCAACGCCCAACTCCCCACCGGATTCGCAAAGTTGGCAGTGAACAGGGCCTACGACGAGCGAGGGCAAGAGGTGTTCTGGCTGACCGGCCACAGCGGTGACCTGGAGTTGTCGCTCGACTCGGAGGACACCCGGCTGAGGCCGACCGGACTCGCCCTCAGCAACCTCCGCCCCGACGGCTTCCCACCCACCGAGATCTTCCGCGCGGTAGCCGAATGGTCCGGCCACCAAGAGGACGTCGTGCGCTGGATCAACGAACTGCGCGCCCGCTTCGGCACCGAACTGCACCTCGTCATCTGGGACGACACCGACTACGACATCCCGTGGGAGATGCTGCGCCTGACCGGCGGCCGGGAACACGGCGTCGACGACGGGATCCTGGGCGCCCTGGTGACCGTCGTGCGCTGGACCACCATCCGCGAGGCCGGCCGCACCCCGTTCGACCAACCGGCGGTCTGCTCCGGCCATGTGCTGGGCTACTACGCGGAGGAGATGCGCCGCGACGCCGCCGTCTTCGAGAACTTCGAGCACATCGGCCACTTCGGCACCACCCGCACCTTCCTCACCGAACTCGCCCGCCCGGGCCTCGGCGCCGGCCTCGTCTACATGGGCTGTCACGCCACGCATGGCCCGAACCTCTACAAGCTCAAGCTCGGCACGGTCACCTGGAACGAACTCAACGGCCTGGACATGTCCGCGCTGGACGGCCGCCGCACCCTGGTGTGCCTGAACGCCTGCCACTCCGCCCGGTTCGTGAACAACCGGCCGCTCGGCGAGAACGCCCTGCGCGGCTTCGCCGAACTCTTCCTCCGCAAGGGAGCCGGCGGCTGCATCGCGACCTCCGGCAAGGTCGGCGACGACGTGGCGCACACGCTGATCCGCGATCTCGTCGGACGGCTCTGCGCCGACCCCGAACTGCCCGTCGCGCGGGCCCTGCGCGACTTCCGGGCCGCGGCCGTGGCCCAGCTGCCCGATCCGCTGCCGTTCGTCTACGGTGACGACGACGCGTTCGACGCCGAGGGCCAGCGGCAGATTCTGCCGATCCTCTACAGCTTCATGTTCCTCTATTTCGGACACCCCTTGACCACGCTCCGGCTCAGCGTCCGTGCGCAGGAGGCGAGGACATGAGCGGCGATCCCGCTGCGTTGATGATCGAGCCCCTCGTGGGCTGGCCCCGCAAGGCCCAGGCAGGGCAGAGCTATCTCGTCACCGTCGACCTCAACGGCCCGGCGGCGCCCGAGGACTGGCCCTACGACGAGGAGGAGTTCGACTTCGGCGTCGCCCTGGACGGCTCCCGCCGCTTCGTGTGCGAGGCCCTGAACGAACCCAGCGTCGTCCTGCACCGCTTCGGCGGCACCTACGGCCCGGCCCGCTTCGTGATCAAGGCGAGCCGGGCACCGGGCCCGGGCACGATCTGGCTGACCATCAGCAACCGCTGGGGCGTTCCGGTCCGTACCGTCGAACTGCCCAGCGAGATCGTCGCGGACGCCGTCGTGGGCCAGGGACATGTCGTCGTGCCGGCGCTGAACGGCGCGACTGCCACCCTGCCGACCGAGCACACCGTGCCCGGGCAGCGCGTCGGACGGCGTCCGGTGTCCGGCGTCTGGTCGCCGCACCACATCACGATCAGCTACGCCGGCACCGATCGCGCCTGGGCCGTGTGGACGGCGCGGCAGCTGGAGCGGCACGGCTGCCAGACGTTCCTGCTGCGCTGGGACCCGCCGCCCGGGGTGCCGCTGGCCCGGCTGCTGACCGATCTCCTCACCGCCCCCGGCCGGGTGCTGCTGCTGCTCGACGAGGAGTATCTGCGGCTCGGCCAGCGCACCGAGCTCGAATGGGGTGAGGCGCTGGGCCCGGTGGTCGCCGCGGACCCCGACCGGTTCGCCGCCGTGGACCTCTCCGCGCGCACCCTGCCCGCGGCGACTGCCGTACTGGGTCCGGTCAGTCTGCGGGAGCTGGACCCGGCCGAGGCGCTGCGCCGGCTCCTGACCACCCTCGACTTGCAGGACGCCCGGCCGGAACCAGAGGACGAGTCCGTCGCCCCCCGCTTCCCGGACGCGCCGCCCGCGGTGTGGAACGTCCCGCGCCGCAACTTCCGCTTCACCGGCCGCGACACGGTCCTGGAGGAACTCCGCGCCCTCTTCGAGAACGGCCCTCCGACGGGCGCCCGGGTGGCCCTGCGCGGCATCTCGGGCGTCGGCAAGAGCCAGATCGCCATCGAGTACGCGCACCGGTTCGCCAACGAGTACGACGTGGTCTGGTGGATCAGCGCGAGCTTCCGGGCCACGGCCCGCCAGCAGTTCGCCGACCTCGCCGAACCGTTGGGCCTCGCCGACAGCAGCGCGCTGCCGGAGCGGGTCCGCGCGGTCCGCGAGGCCCTGCGCACCGGCCGCCCGCACCGCCGCTGGCTGCTCGTCCTCGACAGCGCCGACGACCTGGAACAGGTCAACGACCTTCTTCCCGAGGCCGGCGGCCATGTCGCGGTGACGACCCTCACGCAGGGCTGGGCCGCGACCGGCGGGGTCGCCGAGGTCCAGGTGGAGCGCTTCACCCGGGCGGAGAGCATCAGTTACGCCCGCCGGCACGTGGAGCGGCTCACCGAGGAGGAGGCCGACCAACTCGCCGACGCCGTCGAGGACTTCCCGCTGCTGCTGGCCCAGACGACGGCCTGGCTGGACGCCAACCGGATGTCGGCGGCCGAGTACATCGGGCTGCTGCGCCGGGGCGACGCCGACGAGATCGGCATCCAGACCCTGCCGGACTACCCGATCGGCTTCCAGACCACCTGGGCCCTCACGCTCGACTCCCTGGCGCGGGACAACCCCGAGGCGACCGAACTCCTGCGCCTGTTCGCCATGTTCTCCCCCGGCTCGATCCCCGTACGCCAGCTCCAGCAGTCCCGCCCCGGCGATCTGCCCACGCTGCTGGCCGACCTGGCCGCCGACCCGGCCCGCTGGCTCGGTGCGCTGCGCCGCCTCTCGGAGTCGACCGCCGTACGGATGGACTACGTTCAGCCCTCGGACAGCGTCGGCTATGTGGACAGCGTGGAGATGCACCGCCTCTACCACCGCTTCCTGCGCCGCACCCTGACCCCCGGCGAACGGGACGAACTCTCGGCGGTCGCCTGCCGGGTGCTGGTCTCGGCCGACCCCCGCTCACCGTCCGAGGTCGCCAACTGGCCTGTCTACGCTGAGCTGTTGCCGCATCTGCACCCCTCGGGCGCCCTGGAGAGCTCCGAGGACCCGGTGCGCGACCTCGTGCTCAACTGCATCGAGTACCTGCGGCTGCGCGACGAGGAGAGCACCGGGCTCACCCTCTGCGAACAGGTGCTGGCCCGCTGGCGGATCAGGCTCGCGCCCACCCATCCGTCCATGCTGGTCCTCGTCCACCAGCACGCCAACATGCTGCGCCGCTGCGGCCGTTACCGCGAGGCGGAGGCCGTGGGCCGGTCCGTCGTGGAGCAACTCGCCGAGGAGCGCCCCTCCGACGACCTCGAACTCCTGCGGGCCGAGACGGGCCTCGGCGGCTCCCTGATGGCGCTCGGCCTCTTCAAGGAGGCCCACCACCTCTTCGAACAGGTCTGGCGGGCCTACGACGTCCTCGACGGGCCGCGGGCCCCCCGCACCCAGGCCTGCCTCAACAACCTCGGCGTCGCCCTCGGCCTCCTCGGCCGCTACCAGGAGGCGGCCGATGTGCACGCCCAACTCCTGGTCCTACGGCGGGAGTCGTTCGGTTCGGACCATCAGTCGACCCTGCTCAGCGGCCTCACCTACGCCCGCTCGCTGCGCCTGCTGGGCCGCCACCAGGACGCCACCGCGCTCCAGGAGGCCAACTCCCTGCTGCACCGCCAGACCATGGGCGACCATCATCCGCAGACCCTGGCCGCCCAGCACAACCAGGCGCTGTGCCTGCGTCGTTCGGGCGACGTGCCGGCCGCCGCCGACCTGCTGCGCAGCCTGGTCGAGCGGTGCCGGAACCTCCAGGGCGTCCGGCATCCGATGACCCTGATGGTCCAGGCCGACCACGCCTCCTTCCTGCGCTCGCACGGTGATCTCACCGAGTCCGCCGAGCTGACGGACGCGGTGGCCGACGGCTACCGGCATCTCCTCGGCGACGATCACCCGTACACGGTGGGTGTCCTCGGCAACCGCGGTCTGCTGCTGTGGCTCGGCGGCGACCGGGCCGCCGGGGCCCGGCTGATCGAGCAGGCACTGCGGGGCATGACGAACGCCGTGGGCGCCGACCATCCGTGGACCCTGGGCTGCGCCCTGAACGCGGCGGCGGTCCGCCGGCTGTCGGGACGGCCCGACGAGGCGGCCGAACTGCGCCGGGAGACCCTGCTGCGGGCCCGCGACGCCGTCGGCCCCGACCATCCGCTCGTACGGGCCTGTGAGGAGGCGTCGGCGACGGGAGCGGAGGAACCACCCGGCTGGGACTTCGAGCCGCAGCCCATCTGAAGCCCCTCAGAAGCCCCTCAGAAGCCCGTCGTAAGCCGGTCCGCAGCCCGTCCGAACTGCCTTTCCGGGCCCCAGCATTGGGGCCCGGCCTGAGGGTGCTGTGCGCAACCTGTGAGTCCGCTGATTCTCATCGGCCGCTCAGTGAAGGCTCAGCAATGCCACAGACGGGGACCGGAAAGTCACCGTCATGAACGAACAGAACGCGGGAGGCGTCCGGCAGCGCTCGGTCGAGATCGTGGTGCCGGTCCACAACGAGGCGCACGTCCTCGCCGACAGCGTCGGCCGTCTCCACGCATACCTCGAAACGTCCTTCCCGTTCCCGTTCACGATCACCGTGGCGGACAACGCGAGCACCGACTCCACCTGGCAGGAGGCGCTCGACCTCACCCAGCGGCTGCCGCACGTGCACGCCGTGCACCTCGACGCCAAGGGCCGGGGGCGCGCCCTGAAGCACGTGTGGAGCCGCTCCGAGGCGGACGTGGTCGCGTACATGGACGTCGACCTCTCCACCGGCCTCGAAGGCTTCCTGCCCCTGGTCGCCCCGCTCCTGTCCGGCCACAGCGACGTGGCCATCGGCAGCCGGCTGCACCGGCAGTCGGCCGTACAGCGCGGCGCCAAGCGGGAGTTCATCTCCCGCTCCTACAACCTTCTCCTCAAGGCAGGCCTCGCGGCCCGCTTCTCGGACGCGCAGTGCGGCTTCAAGGCCGTCCGCACCGAGGTGTTCCGGGCGCTCGCCCCGCACATCGAGGACACCGCCTGGTTCTTCGACACCGAAC
>Ga0307510_10006352_pt1 | contig 14099 bp, 9 predicted proteins | sample 12_EM_MG_FD_207224 | JGI IMG/M metagenome (GOLD analysis project Ga0307510, IMG submission 207224) | Populus trichocarpa ectomycorrhiza microbial communities from riparian zone in the Pacific Northwest, United States - 12_EM | ecosystem: Host-associated > Plants > Roots > Unclassified | place... | reverse complement strand
GCAGTGGTGGTGGAACACGACGATGAAGTCGACGTCCGTACGGGCCCGGAGCTCGGTGAGCCGCTTGTCGAGCCAGGCGGTCTGCTTGCCGCCGGTGTAGTCCTTGTTGGCGGGGATCTCGTACGACACGTCGTTCGCGTCGACCGAGACCACCCCCACGTTGCCGTGGACGAAGGAGTAGACGCCCGGAGCTGACGTGGCGTCAAAACCGTTGCCGGGGAGGGTGAACCGGGCCTCGTTGCCGCCGTAGCCGTTGGGGGAGTACCAGGACTCCATGTCGTGGTTGCCGAACGCCACCATCCACGGCACCCGGCTGGAGAGCGGTTCGATCTGCGCGAGGAACGAATCCCATTGGCGGGCATCGTAGTTGCTCGCGTCCCCGGGCAGCCCGTGCCCGGTCTCCTCCGCGTAGCAGATGTCGCCCGCGTGCAGATGGAACGCCGGATTCTGCGCCTGGACAAGGGCGTTGAGACCGATCGAGGTGTAACTCGGGTACTGGTCACCGAAGGCGGTGAACGTGAACGGCCGGGTGCTGTGCGTGCGGGGCGCGGTGGTGAAGGAGTAAATGGTGTGCGCTGCGCCCGCGTCGGCCGGGTCGAAGCCGTCGTGGCCGACGCCGTAGTAGTACGTGGTGTCGGGGCTCAGGTTGTCCAGCGCGGCGTGCACGTAGTACTGGTCGATGTCGGCGCTCTTGCCGATCCCGGCCGGAGTGAACAGGTCACGCACCTCCGCCGGTATGCGGTGGCTCAGGTCGAGGGGGCCTCGTCCGATCCGGAGGAAGGGTTTCCGCACCGGGAGCGGCACCTGCCACGACACCCTCATCTGCGTCCGCGGATCGGCGCCGTAGGCGATGTGCCGGCCGAACGGCGCGACCAGCGAACCGTGCACGGTCGCGGTGGTGGAACCCGGCACGAGCGTGGGCGTCGCCGCCGACGCGACACCGGCGGAGCCGCCCGCGAGGGTGACCCCGGCCGCGGCGACCGCGCCACCGCGCAGCAGACCGCGGCGGGAGAAGGCGCGGCGGAGGTATTCGTGTTGCTCGGGCATGCTCAGGGTGTCGGCGAGCCGGTCGGGAAGGCCCATGCGAGGAGTGTTCATGGGCGTGACGTTGGCAGCGCCGGTTGAACGACCGATTGCCGCCTGCCCATGGGTTGGCCATATCCCGCCCATTGCCTGGCTCGTTTCCTATGCCCCGGATGTCCCCGGTGGCTGCGTGAAGTGGCGGGCACCGGTCAGCACGAGCACCGCCAGCGCGGCCGGTGCCGCGTACGCGAGCCGGAACTCGCCGGTGGAACCGAGGAGTCCGCTCACCGCGCCGCCGGTGACGACGCCCGCGTAGTTGAAGAGGTTCAGCCGGGCCAGCACCGTCTCCGCGGCGCCGGGCCGCAACCGCGCGGCGGAGGCCAGACACAGCGGGGCCAGCACTGATGCCCCCAGCCCCACAACTCCCGCCGCGAGCACGGCGAACGGCCAGCTCGGAGCCGTGGCCACGCCCACCAGGGCGCCCGCCACCACCAGCGCGGCCGTGCGCACGACGGCGACCGTACCGACCCGCTGCACCAGCCGGTCCACGGTCGCCCGCCCGACGACCGTGCCGGCCTGGTACGCCGCGTACGCCATCGGAGCCACCGCGAGGGACGCGCCGAGAGTCTGCCGCAGATACACCGCCGACCAGGCGGACACGGTCGAGTCCACGACGTAGACGACGAGGAGGACCAACCCGAAGGGGAGGAGCCGCAGCCACAGACGGCGCCCCAACGGCCGTTGCGCGGAAGGCACTTGGACTGAGGGGAGGGTGTGCGTCCGCAGGCAGATAGCGACGGCCAACAGGATGCCCGCCTGCACGGCCAGGCCGTCGCCCACCGGCCGGTCCAGCCGGGCCGCCCCGGCGGTGAGCAGGGCCGCGAACACCCCGCCCACGCTCCACGCCGTGTAGAACGAGCCGAAGACGCTGCGGCCGTAGGCGCGTTCGATCGCGGCGGCCCGGGTGTTGATGCCGACGTCGAGGCCACCGACCGCGAGGCCGAAGAGGACGTACGCGCAGATCACGGTCTGCGGGCCGGGAGCCCAGCCGATCAGGGTGAGCGCGACGGCGGCCGTGAGCAGGGCCCCGCGCATCGTGGCGACGGGGCCGGCGACGCGGACCGCGGCCAGTCCGAGGAAGCTGCCGACCCCCGCCGTCAGGGCCACCCCCACCAGCGTGGCGGTGGTCAGGAGCGGGGACAGCCTCAGATGCTCGGTGACGGCGGGGACGGTCGTGTACACGGCGGCGACGGACATGCCCTGCGCGGCGAACGCGAGGGTCGTCGCCCTTCGGGCACCGGCCCTGTCGGCGGGGCGCCCGACCCGGGCCCGGCCCGGAGTGCTGACTGACATGCACAGACCGTAGCCAGCCGTGGCGGGACGGACGCAGGACGCCGGGGGCCGTTGAGGGGACTTCGGCGGCCAGCACCGCGACCGGTGCCGCCCGGATGCTTACGGTGGTCGTCCACGAGGAGGTGAGTGCGATGTTCCCTGTCCCGGCCCCGGAGGACCCGCACGGGACCAGCCGCAGCACGTCCGCGACGATCCAGCCGAACATCCTGCGCTATCTCGTCATCGTCGCCGACGCACGCGGAGTCGACCTGCGGCCCCTGCTGAGCGAGGTCGGCCTGGACGACACCCTCATGCGCTCGGCCGCGCTGCGGGTGTCGTACCGGCAGGGCAGCGCGGTGATCCGGCACGCCGTGGAACTCACCGGGGACGAACGGCTGGGCCTCAAGGTCGGCGCGGCACAGCACCTGACCGCATGGGGCCTGCTCGGCTTCGCCCTGATGGCCGCCGACACCCTGCGGCACGCCATCGAGACCGGCGTGAACTACCAGAACCTCTCCGGCGCGATGACCGTGTGGTCCACCGGACTCGGCGAGGACGGCGCCTTCGTCCTGCGCGCCGAACTCCCCGACCCCGCCATCGACCCGAGCGTGGCGTCCTTCCTCATCGAGGAGGGGTTCGCCTCCGTGGTCACCCTCTCCCGGCTCGCCGTCGGCCCGGACTTCGCCCCGCGCGTGGTCGAGTTCTCCTCGCCGCCACCCCGCCGACATGAGCTCTACGGCGCCCTGTTCGGCTGTCCGGTCCGCTTCCGCGCCCCGGCCGACCGCATCGTCGTCGACCCGGCCTGGGCCGGCGCCCGGATGCCCGGCCGTGACCCGGTGACCTACGCCTCGACCCTGGAGACCCTCGACGCCCAACTCGCCTCCCGCACCGACCAGCAGGATCTCCTCGAAGTCCTGGAGGTGTCCGTCGCGCAGAGCCTCCCGGTGATCCCGTCCTTCGGCGAACAGGCACGACGGCACGCGACGAGCGAACGGACACTGCGCCGCAGGCTCGCCGACTGCGGCACGACGTACGAGGCACTGGCCGAGGGCGTACGCCGGGAACGCGTCGAACAGCTGCTGCTGCGCCCGGAGTTGACGCTCCGTGAGATCGCCCGCCGCGCGGGATTCTCCGACGAACGCGCCCTGCGCCGCGCGGTACGCCGCTGGCACGGCACCTCTCCGGTCCAGCTGCGGGAACAGCTGCTCCGGGCGGCGACGCACCGCGAGTGACCCGGGCAACGGGTGAAATCGGCCTGGGTCCGCACCTGTTGACCGGGTCAGCGGGCGGTCAACGGGTGCGGATCCAGACCGTCTTCTCCCGCGTCCACTGGTCGAAGGCGTTCGTCGACTTCTCCGCGCCGCCGAACCCGGACTGCTTCCAGCCGCCGAAGGGAGTGGTGATGTCCCCCTCGCTGTACGCGTTCACGGAGACCACGCCCGCCTCGATGCCCCGGGCCAGCCGCAGCGCGCTGTCGAGGTCGCGGGTCCAGACCGAGGCGGCGAGACCGTACTCGGTGGCGTTGGCCATCCGCACCGCCTCGTCCTCCGAGGCGAAGGTCTCGACGGTGACCACGGGACCGAACAACTCCGTTGTGAGTACGGCGCTTTCGGCGGGCGCGCGGGTGATCACGGTGGGCGGGTAGTAGGCACCGCGCGCAGGCAGCCCGTGGGGGAGTCCGGCGGTGTGGATCTGGGCGCCGGCCGCCCGGGCGGCGTCCACGGCGCCGGCGACCCGGTCGAAGGCGGCGCGGTTGATGAGCGGCCCCTGCTGTGTGCGCGGGTCGGCCGGATCGCCGACGACGAGGTCCCCCGCCGCGGCCGTGAACCGCTCCACGACCTCCTCGGCGATGCTGTGGTGCACCAACACCCTTGAACCGGCGGTGCAGTTCTGCCCCATCGTCAGGAACGCGGCCTCGATCATGTCGCCGATCAGCTCGTCGCCGTAGGAGAGCGCGTCGGCCATCAGCACCTGCGGGCTCTTGCCGCCCATCTCCAGGGAGACGCGCTTGAAGTTGCTGTCGGCTGCCGCCCTGAGGATGTGGCGGCCGGTCGTGGTGGAGCCGGTGAAGGAGAGGGCCTGGACGAGGGGGTCGCGGGCGAGGGCCGCTCCGGCTTCCTCGCCGTAGCCGGGGAGGACCGTGAGCACGCCCTCGGGCAGGCCGGCCTCGGCGGCGAGTGCGGCCAGGTGCAGGGCCGAACGCGGGGTCGCCTCGGCCGGTTTGACCAGCAGGCAGTTGCCCGCGGCGAGGGCGGGGCCGATCTTCCAACTGGCCATCGCCAGGGGGTAGTTCCACGGGAGGATCGCCGCGCCCACGCCGACCGGTTCGCGGGTGACGAGTCCGAGGCCCTCGGGTCCGCCCGGCGCGACCCGGCCGAAGACCTTGTCCGCCGCCTCGGCGAACCAGCGGATCGCCTCGATCGCGCCCGGCACGTCCCCCGTACGGCACTCCGTGATGGGTTTGCCCGCGTCCTCGCTGTCCAGCCGGGCGAGGATCTCGGCGTCGCGTTCCATCAGGTCGGCCAGGCGCAGCAGTACGGCGCCGCGTTCCCGGACGGGAAGCCGGGACCACACCCCGGAGTCGTGGACATGCCGGGCCTGTTCGGCGGCCTTGGTGACGTCGTCGGCGCTCGCGGCGGGGAGGGTGGTGATCGGTTCGCCGGTGGCGGGGTCGACGATGTGCAGCGTGTCGTTCCTGGTCATGCTTCCTCCACCAACTCCCAGCGTCCGTCGGTCTGTCGGGCCAGTCCGCGGCGGCGGAGTTCCTCCAGATAGCGGGCCATGCCGCGGTCGCCGCGTCTGCGGAACAGGGGGAAGATCCTGGGCAGCAGGTTCGGTACGAGCATCGCGAACCGCACCAGACGGGACTCGCCGGAGCGCGGGTAGGCCTCCAGACGGGGCCTGTCGAGCAGGCTCACGACCGCCGTGACGACATGCGCGGGCTGTTGCGGCTGGTCCTGGAACTGCATGGAGTTGCCGCCGTCCACGGCCTCCTGGCGCAGCATCCTGGTGTCGGTCGCCGACGGGAGTACCGACCCGGCGAGGATGCCCTTGTCGCGCAGGTCGAGTCCGATGGCGAGCATCGCGCCGCGCAGCCCGAACTTGGACGCCGTGTAGATCGGGGTCTCGCCCAGCGGGAAGATCCCGCCGAGGGAGACCGTGGTGACCACCCGGGCGTCGCGGGAGGCCTTCAGCAGGGGGATCGCGATCCGGGTCGCGACCAGCGGGGAGGTCAGGTTGAGGGTGATCTCCCGCTCGATGCTCTCGACGCTGCGGACGTCGAAGCGCTCCGAGCTGGTCATCCCCACGTTGTTCACCAGCACGTCGAGACGGCCGTAGTCATCGGCGACCCGCTCGAACAGCCGCTCCAGCTCGGGGCGTTGGAGCAAATCGCAGCCGATACCGGTGTGGCCGACGCCGGGGAGTCCGGCGGCCACCTTCTCGGCACGGACCCCGTCGATGTCGACGACGACACACCGCGCACCACCCGTGGCGAAGCGGTGGCACAGCGCGCTGCCGATGCCGCCCGCGCCGCCGGTGACCAGCATGACCTTGTCGGCGAAGTCGAACCTCCCGCTCATGCCGTCGCCTCCACGCGCCGGGCGGCGGACCGCGCCGGCGGTGCCTGGCCCTCGGTGCGCCAGCCCATCCGGCGGGCGACCTTGCCGAGGTACTTCACGAACGCGCCGCTGTCGACGTAGCCGGTGTGGCGGGGCGAGGCGACGAACTTCAGCCCGCCGGACAGGTCGGGACGGTCGGCGCGGATCAGCTGCGCGAACCGCTCGGCGGTGGGCAGTCCGTGACGCGTGTCGTTCAGATACCCGGCGATCAACTGGGCCTGGCTGTCGAAGAGTTGGTAAGCACCGGAGTTGGTCTCGACGAACCCGATCCCGAACAGGCCCTGGTGCTCGCGCGAGAACGACGACAGGTACAGGTCGGGATGCTGTTCGTCCCCGAAGTACCGTTGCGCGACCGGCACTTTGTGGACGTAGCCCGTCGCCAGCAGGACGAGATCGAAGTCGTCGCTCGTGCCGTCCGTGAAGTGCATGGTGCTGCCCTCGGCGCGGGCGATGCCGGGCCTGGCGGTGATGTCGCCGTGCTGGAGGTGGTGGATCAGCATCGAGTTGATGGCCGGGTGCGTCTCGAAGAGCTTGTGGTCCGGCTTCTGCAATCCCAGGCGCGTCGGATCGCCGTTGACGATCCGCAGCAGTCCGCCGAAGACCCGCTGCGCCAGCCACATCGGCAGATGTGGCCCGCTGTTGGCGATGGTGTCCACCGGCCGCCCGAACAGATGCTTCGGGATGAACCAGTACCCGCGCCGCATGCTGATCACCGCGTGGTCCGCCGTCCGGGCCGCGTCGCACGCGATGTCGCAGCCGGAGTTCCCCGCACCCACGACGAGCACCCGCTTGCCCCGCAGCTCCTCCGCGCTGCGATAGCCGGCGGTGTGCCGGACCTCCCCGTCGAACTCCCCAGGAACATCGGGGATGTTGGGGTGCCACTGCGAGCCCGTGCACACCACGACCTGCGCGTGCAGGCTCTCCCGCCCGTCGGTCCGGACGACCGTCCAGGTGCCGTCCGCGTTCTTCTCGACGCTCCGCACCCCGACACCGAACTCGATCCGGTCGGTCAGCCCGTAGGCGTCGGCGAAGGACCGCAGATACGACAGGATCTGCCGGTGCGGCGGATAGTCCGCGAAGTGGTCCGGCATCGGGAATCCGCCGAAGCCCGACAGGGTCCTGCTGGAGATGAAGTGGGCCGACTCGTACATCGGGCCGCCCGGGTTCTCGATGTCCCAGATACCGCCGAGCCCGGAGTGCCGCTCCAGATGCGTGTACGGCAGCTTCCGCTCCGCCAGCGCTCTGGCCATGGCCAGCCCGGCAGGCCCCGCCCCGATCACACACGTGTCCAACTGGCTTTCCGTCACGAGCCTGCCTCCTCTGTCGTCCCGTCCCACGGGCGTTGCAGGAAACGTATGCACCCGCCGTCCGGCGCGAACTGACCCGCGCGGCCAGGGACCGGACCTCAGCGGCCGTGGCGCGGTCACCGGAGTCAGGCTGCGCGCACTCCGACTTGTTCGGACGACTTGTTCACGAGACTCAGTCGGTATGATGGGGGCATGGCTCACGTTTCCGCGGCCGAGCGCCGCCCCCAGCTCATCAAAGCGGCCATCGACTTCATGACGAGGGAGGGGGTCGCGGCCGGCAGCACACGTGCCATCGCCGCCGAGCTGGGGGTCGCCCAGGCCACCGTGCACTACACCTTCGGTACGAAGGAAGGGCTGTATCTCGCGGTCATGGAGCAGCTCACGCAGGATCTGGTGGCTCAGGTCGAGCAGGCGGCGCCGGCCGACGGAGGCTTCGAGGAGACCGCGAGCGCGCTGGTGGCCGCGCTGTGGCGGACGGTGCGTGAACAGCCCGCGAGCCATCAACTCCTCACGGAACTCACCATGTTCGCGCTCCGCTCGCCCGCGCTGAGCGAGGCCCTCGAAACGCACTACCGAGGGGTGACCGAGGTGACCGCGAAGCTGATCACCGAGGCGGCCGAACGCACGGGCCAGCCCCTCGCCCTGCCCGTCGAGGCGATCGCGCGGTTCTTCCTCGCCGGCTTCGACGGGCTCACGCTGCAACACCTCGCCCTGCCCGACGAGGAGGCCGAGCGCACCTGTCTCCAGGCTTTCGTGTCCGCCGTGGTGGCGATGGCCGGGGGGCGGCTGGAGCTGGTGGCCGTACCGGTGAGCTGACGACAGGTCGGGGCGCCCGAGTTCACAGGGCACCACAGCGACCGTGGTGCCGAGGGCCACGTTCCGCACTGCGGGGTCCGGCTTTTCTACGCATTCCCGGCTCTATGCCGCCGTCATGGATGAGAGGAGTCTTCACGCAACGAAAGGGATGAGTCATGACGGCTCAGCGATTCACACTGGACGTGAAGGAACTGCACCACGGCGATAAGCACCAAGAAGTCGGAAAGTTACAGAAGTACCTGACGAAATACGGGTACTTGACCACCACCGTGACGCCCGGAGTGCTGGACGACGCCACGAGTGACGCACTTCGGATGTTCCAGAACATCGGCGGAATCAGCGAGACGGGTGAACTGGATCCACGCACCGTCGACGCGCTCGAGCAACCGCGCTGCGGAGTTCCTGATCTGCCCACCGTGAATGCCGCACGTCGGGGGACGAGCGCGGAATTCGTTCTGCGCGGATGCAGTTACGCCAAACTGAGCTTCACCTACAGGTTCACCAACGGCACCGGCGACATCAACGGCAACGATGAACGCGCGGCCGTCCAGCGCGCCTTCGCCACCTGGGCCGCCGTACTGCGTGGCGTGCGCTTCCAGCAGGTCGACACGGCGACCTCGGACTTCGCGATCGGCTGGCACACCGGAAACCACGGGGACGGCTCCGCGTTCGACGGCGTCGGCAACACTCTGGCGCACGCCTTCTATCCGCCGCCGTGCGGCGGAGCGAACGCCGGCTCGCTGCACTACGACGACGCGGAGACATGGAGTCTCGCCGGCACTGCCCAGACTTTCGACGCGGAGACCGTCGCACTCCACGAGATCGGCCACTTGCTCGGCCTCGATCACTCGGCCGTCACAGGCGCTGTCATGTTCCCCAGCTACGGAGGAGTCCGCCGCGGCCTGACACCGGACGACATCGACGGGATCAGGCGCCTCTACCCCGCCCTGGAGCGCCGGGGCGACAGTGCCGAACAGGCGGGATTCGTCGGTGAGATCAGTGCCGCGCGCATCAACGACACCCACGCCCTGACAGCCGTCCGCACCCAGGCCGGCACGTTGAAACTCATCGGATGGCGCCTCGACGCGAACGGCTCCGTCAGCCGCACGGCGGACAGTGCCGAGCAGGCCGGTGCGGCCACGTCGATCGACCTCGCCCGCTCCACCACCGGCGACCGATTCGTGACGGCCTGCCGTACCGGTGCGGGGAATCTCAAGCTGATCAGCTGGTCCGTCAGCGATGACGGAACCTCGATACAGCGGCGCGGGGAGAGCGGAAACCAGGCGGGCGCGGCCACGCTGATCCGGGTCGTCCCGGCGAGTCCACTGCTCTGGACGACAGCCTGTCGCAACGGCAGCGGCAACCTTTCGGTCATCGTCTGGAGCCTGAAGCCCGACGGCTCCTTCACCCGGCTCGCGGACAGCGGAACCCAGGCCGGCGAGGTCCGCGACGTGGACATGGCCGTCGTCGACACGCGGCTGGTCCTCACCGCCGTGCGGGACGGATCCGACAATCTCAAGCTGATTCTCTGGCGCGTCACCGACCAGTCCGTGCAACGGCTGGGAGACAGCGGGAACCAGGCGGGGAACAGCAGGCTGGTCAAGGTCTTCATGGACCCGTCCGGAGTCGCGGTGACCGCGGTCAAGACCGCGTCCGACACCCTGAAGCTGATCACCTGGCGGGTCCAGCCCAGCGGCGTGATCCAGCGGCTCGCGGACAGCGGCGAACTGGCCGGGATCACCAACGGCCACGACATCGGTGCGGCGCCCGGCGGACGGCTGGCGACCCCCGTCATCACCGAGACGGGAAATCTCAAGGTCATCCTCTGGCAGGTGACCGCTTCCGGAACGGTGACCAGGTGGGGAGACAGCGACGACCTCGCGGGCGCCGCCGCCCTGCCGGCCCTGGTCGACCCACAGGGACAGAACCTTCTCACCGCCGTCCGGACGGCGAGCTCCACGCTGAAGCTCATCACCTGGGGGACCTGACCTCGGACCCCGGACAGACTGATGCGGACAGCGGATGCCGACGCCCCCTTCCCAGGGGGCGTCGAGCGCACCTCGGACGTGCTGAACGGCTAGGCGCGCGTGTTCAGAGCCTCGGAGCGGATCAAGGTGTTCAGGTTGGCCATCGAGGCACGCAAGTTCGCGCGCATGCCCGGCTGTTGTATCCGGTCGAGCAGGAGCCCGATCGGGCCGAGACCGATGACGTAGTCCACCCGGTAGGTCATCCGCGTGGCCTCCCTCCCGTCCGCACTCCGGGTCGGCTCGAACTCGAAGACGCTGGTCACCTCCCGCAGCGGGGCGAACCCGACCCCGGTGTCGACACGGCGCCTCAGCGGATCGATCTCCACCACCGTCCACACCGAGTCGGTGCGCAACGGGCCGAGGGTGCGGTTGCGTTCGGCGTACGTCCTGCCGAGGGTGGCGATGCCGTGGTGGTCGGTGACCTCGATGGCGCCGGCGACCCACTCGGCGTACCGGTCGGTGCGGGCGACGACCTCCCACACGCGCTCTACGGGAGCGTCGACGACGGCGCATTCGGTTACGTGGAACTTGGTCATGAGCGGTTCTCCTTCTAGCTGTTCTCGTTGTTCTGACCTCTGGTCCCGGTCAGCTCCGGTGCAGGAGTTCGGTGGCGGTGTGCCGGCCGGAGCGGACGGCGCCGTCCATGAAGCCGTTCCAGTAGGGGGAGAACTCGGACCCCGCCCAGTGCACGCGCCCGAACGACCGGCCCAGCCACTCCCCGTACTCGGTCAGCACGCCGGGGGCGGCGACGGACGTCGGGCCGCCCCGCGTCCACTGCTCGGCGGTCCAGTCCTGCTCGACGTAGTCGACGGTGTCGTAGGCCCGTTCCCCGACGACCTGGGCGAAGGAGCGCAGCACCGCGCCCCGGCGCTCGCCTGCCGGGCGGTGGGCCCACTTGCGCCACTCCTTGCCGCCGAGGAACCCCATGAGCACGCCCGGTCCGCCGTCGGGCGGGGAGTTGTCGAACATCTCGCGGATCGGCGAACCGCCCCGCAGCAGGCCCATCCCGGACAGGCCCTCGGCTCGCCAGAACGGGGTGTCGTAGACGGCCACGCACTTCATGAGCGTGCCGAACGGCAGCCGCTGGAACAGCTGGTCCTGCTGCGGCGGCAACAGCGGGTCCCAGACGATGCGCGAGGCGAGGAGCGGCGGTACGGCGACGATCACGTGGTCGGCCCGCCAGTCGCCGGCGTCGGAGACCACCGTGACTCCGTCGGTGTCCTGGCTGATCCGCCGGACCGGCGCCAACAGCCGGACGCGGCCGTCGAGTTCCTCGGCCAGCCGGGTCGCGACCAGCTGCGAGCCGCCGACGAACCGGCTGTCCTGCGCGCCGCCGGAGGTGCCGGTGCCGCGCTCCATGGTGCCCGGGTGGAGCTCGCCGCCGAACGTCGAGACGTACCAGAGGCTGAACAGCGCCGACGCGTCGCGTGCCTCGCCGCCGTACGCGGAGTTGAGGAAGATGTTGATCAAGTCGACGGCGTCGCCGGTGACTTCGGCCTTGCGCAGCCAGGTCTCGTACGTCATTCCGTCCAGGTCACGGGCGTTGGGCGCCCGCCACGGAGCCGCCGGGGGCACCTTGCCCGCCGCCTGGCCGATGCGGGCCAGGGCGATGCCCATGTCCGGGAGGGCGAGGAGGTCCGGGGGAGTGTGCCCCGCGAACCGCCTGGCCCTGCCGTCGCGGACGTAGACCCGCTCGCCGGGTACGGCGGCCTCGTACGTGGCCACGCCGACCTCCTTGGCCAGCGCCAGGATGTGGTCCTGGGTCGGACCCACGAACTGCCCGCCGATCTCGGTCACTTGGCCGTCGCCGAGGTCGTGGTTGAGCAGCCGGCCGCCGACCCGGTCACGGGCCTCCAGGACGGCCACGGACCTGCCCGCCGCGACGAGTTCGCGCGCCGCGGTGAGTCCGGCCAGCCCGGCGCCGATCACGACGACGTCGGCCCGCGTGCTGTGCGTACTGGGCATGGTCACTCCTTGGCTCACGGCGTTGAAGGGGTTGCCGCACAACCTACACATGACATTGTCAGTCGACAAGGTCGAATGGTTTTGTCGCTTGAACTGTGGCTCTGACCTGCGGCTGTTCCCGTGGAGACATGCATCACGGTTGAATGACTGGGTCGATCGACTTGAGCGAGTGATAAAGTCGAGCCCATCGATCGGGACGCCCCTCGGCGCGGACCCGTCACGCGGCCGGTGTCCGGTCGGCGTTCCTTCCCGTTCTCCTTTTTCCCTCCGCCCCGTTCCAGGGAGTTAGTCATGGCTGTCCTCCTTCACCGGCTGGGCCACAGCGCCTACCGGCACCGCAAACTCGTCCTGGGCATATGGCTCTTCGTGCTGGCCGCGCTCATCACGTGCGTCGGCGTCTTCGGCGGCAAGCTCGACGACCGCTTCTCGGTGCCGGGCACTGAGTCGCAGCGGGCGTTGGACAGCCTGAGCAAGACCCTTCCGGAAGCCTCGGGCGCGAGCGCCCAGATCGTCTTCACGGCGCCCGAGGGGCACCGGATCACCGAAGCCCCGTATACGGCCGTCATCGCTCGGACCGTGGCGGAGACCGAGCGGGCACCCCAGGTCAGCGCGGTCGTCGACCCGAGCGCCTCCGGTGCTGTCTCCGCCGACCGGACCACGGCGATCGTGCAGGTCCAGTACCGCGTGCAGACCGCGGAGGTCGGGACCTCGTCCGTGGACGCGCTCAAGAGCGCTGCCCACGCGGCGGAGCGGGACGGGCTCCGGACCTCGGTGGGCGGTTCCGTCTTCAACAGCAAGGGAGTTCACATCGGGCCGTCGGAGATCATCGGCGTGGCCGTGGCGCTGCTCGTGCTCGTCGTCACGTTCGGTTCGCTGCTCGCCGCCGGCATGGCACTGCTGCCCGCGCTGATCGGCGTGGCGGCCGGACTGACCGGGCTGCTCGCCCTCGCGCCCGCCGTCAGCATCTCCTCCACGGCCGTCACGCTCGCCCTGATGCTGGGCCTGGCCGTCGGCATCGACTACGTGCTGTTCATCCTCTCCCGCCACCGACAGCAACTCGCCCGCGGCACCGACCCGAAGGAATCCGTCGCGCTGGCCGTCGGCACGGCAGGCAGCGCCGTGGTCTTCGCCGGCACCACCGTGATCATCGCGCTCGCCGCGCTGAGCGTCATCGGCATCCCGTTCCTGACCACGATGGGGCTCGGAGCCGCCGGAGCCGTCCTCATCGCGGTCCTGGCCGCGATCACCCTCGTCCCCGCCGTCGCCGGATTCGCCGGCACCCGGCTCGCCCCCAAGCCCGGCACCCGCGCCGCCCGGCGGGCCGCCGACGCCGAGGGAGCCACCGGCCGCACCACCCTGGGCACCCGCTGGACCAAGTGGGTCATCGCCAAGCCGCTGCTGACCGTGCTCGCCGTCGCGGGCATCCTGGTCACCCTCATGCTGCCCGCCGCCGACCTCCGCCTGGCCCTCCCCGACAACGGCTCCGCTCCGCACACCTCCACCCAGCGCACGGCCTACGACACGATCAGCGACAAGTTCGGCCCCGGCTTCAACGGGCCCCTGCTCGTCCTGGCCGAGACCAACGACCGTACGGGCGCCGCGAGTTCACCGGCCGGGGCCCGAGCGACCGAGAACGCGAGTTCACGGGCCGGGGCCCAAGTGGCCGCGAAACTGCGGACCTTGAAGGACGTCAAGGCCGTCCTGCCGCCCCAGCCCACCACCGACCCGGCGCAGAGCGTCATCACCGTGCTGCCCGACTCCGGCCCCGACACGGTCCGTACCGACCGACTGGTGCGCGAGATCCGCGAGGTCGCGCCCGAACTCCGCGGCACCACCGGCGCCTCGATCGCGGTCACCGGCACCACCGCCGTCAACATCGACGTCTCCAACCGGCTCAGCGACTCCCTGCTGCCCTTCGTCGCCATCGTCGTCGGCCTCAGCCTGCTCCTGCTGATGATGGTCTTCCGGTCGCTGGTGATCCCGGTCAAGGCCGCCGTCGGCTTCCTGCT
>Ga0307510_10006351_pt1 | contig 14100 bp, 18 predicted proteins | sample 12_EM_MG_FD_207224 | JGI IMG/M metagenome (GOLD analysis project Ga0307510, IMG submission 207224) | Populus trichocarpa ectomycorrhiza microbial communities from riparian zone in the Pacific Northwest, United States - 12_EM | ecosystem: Host-associated > Plants > Roots > Unclassified | place... | reverse complement strand
TAACGGTGCCGCGTACCATCAGCTACAAAGCACGATAGACTAAAAAAAAAAACGTGAGCTACGCACCAGGGGACTGTGTGCTCGCGAGGAGACCAGAAGGCAGCCTGTTCACCGGCGGGCGCGACGCCCCGTTCACCTGACGCTTGTTCACAGGGATCGCGACGGCACTGATGTATCCCGCGCCTCGCTTGCGCTTCTCGCCGACTTGCGTTTGCGCGTTCCGCGCTAACAGTAACTGAGCTGGGAGTGGCGAAGGAGAAGGCGAGGAGGCATCGTCTGTCAAGTCGAGAGCTGCGAGAATACGAGATTTGGAGGGACCGGGCTCTGCCATTGTTTTCGCTGGAGCGAGAAGGAAGAGAAGAAAGAGAGGAGAGGCGCGCGGTGCGGGCGCGGCGAGGGGCGAGGTGAGGACGGGCGGATGTGTGAACACGAGAAGAAGCCCGCGTTAACGCGTCTGTCTGTGCCTAGACTTTCCCACGGATCTGAAACCCCAAAAAAGGAAACCAAATAATGTACTTGGCGTGGTTTGCACACAACACGAGGTGTGGGGCAGACGCGCTCGTTACCAGTGGCGTTGATAAACTGATAACCAATCATTTCTATATTCCCAATCAGACTGTGCCATGTTCGTCTAGACCGCGCTCTAGACCCGGTGCAGGCGCGCGTGCTGTGTCTCCCGTGTCGGTCTTAGTGTTGAATCTATCGAGGGTGCTGTCAGTTTAGCTATCTCTAGTGGGGCTTAAGCGGTGGCACGATTCGTGCTCTAGTTCTCCGCAGCAACTCGGGGAGGAGACACCCAGTCGAGACCTCACCTCGGTCCTCGTACCTGCCAATTCGAAGTTCGTTCCATCGCGAAGTGTATAGGTAAAATGGACCACTCAAATGGGGACAATAGCATTGTCGATTTTTCAGCATCCAAGACAACACATTGTAATCACCCCCTAATCAGCGACCGCCGCCAGATATCCCTGAGAAAAAAAGCTTCAGCGCCGTGGACGGTGGATAAACCACTGACCCGAACTCACCTCTCTGTCCCCCAGGAACTCGCAATACGCCAGCGCGACGGCGATCCAAAACCCAAGATCGACACCGAGCTTCCCGACGTCGTCCACGTGTATCTCAAACACCCCCGTCGACGAGCCCACGGCAAACACGGGCGTCGTGTCCTCGAAGGTGAGCAGAGGAGCCACCAAGTCCGACGGCCCAGCCCGCGAACTCTCCAAATCGTGACGAAGAGCCGCGGCGTGCCCTCCACGATCGCTAGTCGTCGTCGTCGGCGGCGGCGGCGGGCCGTCCAGAAGCGGACTCAGCGAGAACGAGTTCGGGCTCGTGGGCGCGTTGCTCCGCAGCGCACGAAGCGCTCTCGAGAACAGCCCTTCGGAAGCGGGCGCCGTCGCGGTGGGATGATGGGTTTGGGGCGACAACACGAATTCGGAGATCACGAAGCGCGGATGATGAGCGAGCTGGTCGAGCTTCGCGTGGACGGTGTTCGGAGACGGCGGAGCCCGCGCGCCCGCACGGGGCGGCGTCGGCGCGGGCGGGTAAGTGTGCGTCGGTGAGAACTGGCCGCTTCCGCTTGGAGGCGCAGCGTCCGTGAGCGTCGTTTCGGAGTCCGTGGCCGAGTGGTTGGATGCGCCTGGTAGACGCGGCGAGAGAGATAGCCGGTTGCTGCTACTTGCAGGTGGGGTCGAGACGCTGGTGCGGCAGGAGAACTTGAGCGAGCCGGGAGTGTGGTAGGGAGAGCTTGGGGGCACCGGGACGAGGGGGATGAAGACGTTCGGTGGAAAGCGCGGGGACCGCAGACGGATGTACCACCCGCGCAAAGGCCGATGTATTTCCCACAGCACGCTCGAATTCGCATTGTCCTGTAATGACGACGATAGTCAACACCGACGTTTGGGGTCTTCGTTTTTTGGACGCACAACAACATGCTCTACGATCTCGTTATCCATCAGGAACCTCTCCTGCAGCGCCAGTGTCAGGACCAGTTTAGCATATGGATAGGACGAATGACGCGCACCTTGTACCAAATGACACGCTCGCTCTTCTCCTCTGAAACGTTGATTCTATTTTGGGATAAAACGTCTGAGCTAACAAGCGATGGAAGTCGTCACATACGGTTCTCTGATTCAGGTAATCCAGCTCACCTCCGCACAGCATATCTCATTGTCCGAGCCGGAGGCGTTAGTGCTGGAGGCTGCATGTTTACCGTGACGGCGTTTGGTTCTATTCGAGGTATTGGGAGCTCGCAGAGCAAGGGTATTTCGGGGTATAAATCACTTCTGCTTCTGGTACAGTCACCACGGGAGTTCTGCCCTGCCCTTCCGTATTCCTCCTCGTGATAGCAGCGGCCCGGCGCCCGGCCCGTTCAGTGCTATTGCTGCGGAAACCATGTTTTTGGTTGGTAGTAAGGATTTGCTTTGCTTCTATGATGTGTCACATTTTCGTTCCCAACCCTTGAGAGCTCGGGACTTCCAACCACTGATTAGCTCACTATATAGATAGGTCGTGTAGCATCCTCGGGGATCGAGCGTGTGTACTAAGGAAACTGTAGATCCCAATGCCCAGACGGTCCAACTCCAAAGTAGCTCACTTATTAGCTTAGCTCCGCATACTTCGCGAAATATTCGACGGAGGCCGAAGAAAACTTATATTCTGGCGCTGAAAATATGCTGGATAGGCGGTAAATGCTACGATGTGCGTTTTGCACCATAATCTAACAATAACTTTGCGACCTCATGATGTCCTCTCTGCGAAGCAGCCTGAAACGGGGTTCTGCCCTCCTCACCTTCCAGCTCTACATCCGCACCGTACTTGAGCAACAGGCGCACCACCTCGAGGTTCCCGCGGCCCGATGCAGTATGTAACGGGGTTTCGCCATACTTATTCGGTACGTTGGGATTTGCACCGTTCTCGAGTAATAATCGGGCGACATGTAAGGTTTGGGGAGGAGCTCGGGACAACGCATTGAATAATGGAGCCGAGCCGGACGTGTTCCGGGAATTGACATCCGCTTTGTAACCGAGTAACACCCGAACCATCTCAAGGTCTCCTTGAGAAGCGGCGGAATACAGTGGAGTCTGACTTGAATGACCCGGGAGATCAACGGATGAGCCATTACGATGGAGAAGATCAGCCAGTTCGAAGTGTCTCCCTTCCAATGCCGCCAACGCTGGCGTTCGACAGTAACCGCCATCAGTCTTCACTTGGTGTGGATACTTGGCGATAAGGTGTTCTACAAGATCTTGAAATCCACATAAGGAAGCATAGTAAAGGGGAGTTGCATCTGATTTCTGTCTGGAAGTGAATAGATAAAAGGGTGAGGAGTGACGTTCGTAATCCATGTCGTACGACCCGAGCCAAGCCACAAAGTATGGTTTGTCCGGGTCAAAGAGACGTTCTATCGCAATTTGTATGCGCGGCGACACGTTCTGAAACTGAGCATGAGTAACCCAGTGTCTCGCAGCATATCTGGCCAGAGGGGAGCTGTTCCCTGACTCATTCTCCTCAACCCCATTGTCCAACCGTAACAATATGCCCAGGCAAGCTTGTGCCATGATCGTATGCGCAGGTTCAAGGGTGATGTGATAACGCGAGACGTCTCGGCTGGGAGAAGCGAGGCGCGGCGAGGTCAAGAATTCTTTGACCGAGAAGTGCGAAAACTGCACAACCAATGAACCGTCGCCCTGGATTTCATTGTTGCCACTGTGACTGTTTATACCGAGGTCGCTGTGGGCGTCGCTGTCAACAGCGACATTCTCGACGATGGAGATCAAACTCGAGCACGACGACAGAAGTGCTTGCTCATGATCCTCCCATCGCCAGCTGAGGTTCAACCTCGCAGTCCCTTCGCCAGCATCGAAATCCACAGCAAAGACCTCCGCCAGCTCCTGCACTCGAAGTGGCCGGATAGCGACAACAAGACATTGCAGAAGACGGTGCGCCATATCTCGGTTCGGCTTCTTAATTTCCCTCAGTACACGTTCGTACGTCTCGTCCAAAGATTCCGGTAGTTCCTCCAGGGTACGTCGGATACTCGGTGGAAGGCAGCGACGTAACGTTTCCAACTGGCAAAACACCCAACGGAACCTGGTTGACAGTTGAACAACCATCATAAGGCAACAGTAATTCACTCACATTCCATTCGCTCTGTTAGAGAGCGCCTCAATCACCAGTTCCTTATCCTCTGTCCTCCATCTCCTCATGATTGATTCCGAATCCGAGTACACCACAGACCTAATATAGTCAGCAATATCTTCCTTTTGTCCGGTTTGGTCGTGGAGGCACACCCGACGAGAGGTAAGAGGCTCAAGCACTTCTCGTATCTCGATTTCTGGCCGACCTGTGACGCAGATATGAAGATTTGGAAAACGAAGCTCGACTAACTCTTTGACGAGCTGAAGTAGTCGTTCACGAGGTGATGGGATCCCATGCGAATCAGGACATTCGTCGAGGGCATCGATGATGAGGTAGACTGGAAGTTGACCAGGGAGCGCGAGCATCTCTTTCAAGCACTGTGTCAGGACATCATCACTGGGCTGACTCTTGCCTTTGTTGTGGTCCAAATAAAGCTTTGATAGAATGCCGCAATGAGAAGCTGAGAGAGCAGAAAGCTGGGTCAGAAGGGAGGGGACTAGGTCGTGCAAGTTTTGCTTGTCGGCGTCTCGAAAATCAAAATAGAAATATGCCATTGATGCTTGTCCGGCCTTGCACAATGCTTCAATATCTTGGATAATTGTGGAACTGAGGGACGACATCAGCATTTTCATTTAGAAAGATAGATGTTTCGAACCAGAGAATGCTCTTGCCCGAGCCGGCTACGAATACATTATTTCGTCAGAGGGAGTCAGGCCGGAAGTGTAGAACGCACGTTTGCCATGAATCCAAAGTAGCGAACCGGAATCTGTTGACTTCCATGCGGTGAAGATGTTCCCTTGAAAGAACCAGTTTGCGGTTCTCTTCTGATGAGTAGCACACGCAATGTTGTGATTGGTGGAAGGGTCCGGTGGAGAGAGCCATTTATGAATGTTGTCCCATGACTGACCACCAATGACTTCCGAAACCTTGTCAGCGATCACCCTCACTCTTTCATCAACGCCTGCCACCCGATCGTCGACACAAACCACCTGATCTGAAACTCCCCTCACTCGATTGTCAACAGTGTGCGTGGCCTTCAGGACTTCCGTGGTCGCCATCCGAGCTTCTTCTTGCGTCAGCTTATCAAGCCTCTTCAGCGCATCCTCGACATCCGTCCTGCCAATTAGCTTCTTCATGTATTTTCCTGGCCATCGTTCAGTTGGTCGTGACGTATTTGTTTACGAATAACTCACTTGTCCGGCCTTGCTTGATCTCCTTGGTAGAATAGAAAGGATCTCAACCATGATCTTTCCGATTATGTCCATCATTTCCGGCGTCGGCGGCACCTGAACATAGTTTTCAAGGCGTCGGAAAAAATTCTCTATGCGTTCGAAGATGTCGATGAGGTTGTCTTGGCTTGCTCGAACATCCTTGACTGCCTGGGAATTGTAAATGTTAATTTTGCTTGGGCGAAGGCACTAAGAAGGATACGCACTGAAAGCAGGACACCTACACCAGCAAAGATCACTTTTGCTGGTGAGAATACCTATCAAGTCATGATCAAAATGCACATTCAGTCTAATAACTGTTTTGAGGCATACCAGACTAACGCCCTCCCCAAGTGTCTCCGAGAAGGCATACAAGACATTTACGGTAGGGTCAAGCCATTTTGTCAACCTTTGATGTATGTTTCGGGATTGGTTGAGCTCTTGAACTTGTTGGTGAAGCAGGTCAAGAATGGCGGAAGGAGAGTCGCATGGCTGAAGCTGGACTGCGAGTGGATGTGAAAGGAGATCCATTTTTGTATGTTTTTCGTATGTCCTCAGGGCATTGTTGAAAAGTACTTGAAAGTTGGAGGACGATGCGGGTGTAGGATAGGCCTGAGACATGAGTGTAAGAGTGGTGACTCGTTGCCTCTGATAAGACGAGCTGTTCCTTGGGTCATGGGCAATGGGTAGTCTCCGTTTGGAAGTGAGCTGACGCCCGGCCCGTCCAGCACTGTATGCATAATTCCAGGACTCTCATCAGCACCACCAGCTCTGCTTTCGGGCTTACCACCTCCTTACATCTATTTTTTGTAGTTCACGCTGAGAACATCTACCCGCGCCTCTCAGCTACGGAAATAAGACTGAAAGTGCCACATGTGGTCGCCGGAGTACTCGAGCTGACCGAGGAGTTCTTATAGTCCATCAGCAATACACGATCCGTCAGGTTACATGTTCTCCCCTCACCCCTCCCTCAATAATATCCGTGATTAAACGAGATATTGAGTCGGACAGGAAGCTAGAAGGATGAGGAGGTATTGCGGTGCGTGGCCTATATTGTTTTTCTTTTCCGTCCCACTTAAACTCCACCTTTTTTTCGCCCTGTAGGCTGTAGAACTTATACTCACCATCCTTCCCCTTTTACGGAGTCCGAAAGAGAACGACCTTGCAGTCACAGACCCCGCGGCGGATAACAGAGCACTCCCCATGCCAGGCGACCGCTTTGAACACATCTTTAGAAGACCGTGCAGGGACTCCAAATTCGAATTCTAGCGTGATGTAACGTCAGATCTGGTCAAGATCAACGCCCTCTCATTCGTAGTATTTGTGTACCGTGGTCAACGTGGCACCCATGTGCCGCCTCGTCCTACTCCTCCCTCATCATGATGCATACAGCGAGCTCTATATGAAGGAAGTTTCGTACTTCTGCGCCGGTACAATGCAGTCGAGGAACCTGGCCCGTTTCCCGGTTCCCAGGTCGCCCATTCGAGAACATTCCTCGCCCTCAAATAATGGCAACCCGTATGGTACCATGCAACATGACACATCCCACCAGAGCAGAGAGGCGGCCTCGAGCGCCCCACCACGAACCCTTTGACCCACCGAACTCCTCTCCTTCATCCGCCCTGGTGACTATCCTCTCCATGGTCGCTACCCGCAGGCTGCCGTCACGCACGACCACTCGTTGAAGGTCATCACAGAACCCTCGATTCCGCTGGAGAGCAACTCATGTCCGCGGCAGGCAGTTCGGGATATGCAACACTGGGCATCCACCGCAACGCAAGCTTGTCCACCTCGGGTCCAAAGGGTGCTTACGTGGTCCTTTGTGGGTATACCCCTTCTCTGTCAGACATGAAGGAGCTCATATGAAAGCGGCAAGGGACAACTTTAAAAACCGATACTAGAAGAAAGTTTTCGAGGCCCACGATCTTCGCATCCCCGACCAAACCCGACCTCTGCGGTCTGCGTGAGAAATCTGACCCGCGCATATGCTGGTACAACACGATCGCGGCTCGGGTTCTCTCACGTTTTGTGGATAGTAGTTGTGCAAACAACAAGAAGGACCATCTGTCGATGAGCCCCCATAATGAAGACGACGACGGAGCTAGGCACGAAGAGACTGTAGCAGTGCCGTTCTCTGCCGTCACCGGACTATCGCATACAGCGATATAGACTGGCGGGACTCGTGGCGGCAGGGATTCTAAAGACATCACCATCGTTCTCGACGCCATAGTCTTAGAGCTCTGTCAAAATGGCAGGGCCGGCTGTCCCCCACCAAAATCAAGTTGACATGTTACGATTGCCAAGGCGGATGAAGTCGGGCAAATCCGGACGAGGACATACGAAAACGCTCGAGAAAAATCGCAGTATACTATTGTTGGTCCGCACGCGTTCGCTTTCCAAAGATTTCTTGGACCGCAATCAAGCCACACCAAAATCGTGTTGTACTGTAATTTCGTGGGTAATATTTCTATTTATGGGATTTTGTTTCCGTGTAAGTAATGAGAGATGGTTGTGTTGGCATATCAGCTGGACCGAGACTGTTGTGCTCGTCTGAGAAGGCGGGTTTCTCCCCGTCATCTATGCTCATGATGGCTCTATGCAGGCCCTCAGGCCTCAGAGTCGGGGACCACATTTGGAAACTGGCCTAGAAATCATTGAGAACAAACATCGACGATCATGCATCGTGCACACAGGCATAGCTCCCCGCCCAGAGCCGTCATCACCATAAGGGACGCTGACCCACAGCATTCGCCCAAGACTACTTGCGAGTCACATCCAGCCAGGTAACAATGGTCATGAGAAAGTGACCGTGTAACTAGAGAGATGGTATGATGGAGATTTCACGGGGCGAGGTGTTGCGGGGTTTGATTTTAAGTCCACCCCAACCGATACCTGTGCGCTACGGCTATCTCACATCTTGCCGCCACCTCCTTACCCTCAGGCTTGCGCTCGCTGTCCCACACATAGAAACGGTTCAGTAAAAATTCTCCACTTTCGATTCCCTCTCTCCTTTCCCCCACTACTCGCCCCGTGCTACGGCTATCTCACCCCTTGAAGAACTGGGTATTGTCTGGTGGCGAAGAGTTACAGAGAGCGACGAAAGAAAATTCGTATTCTGGAACTGAAAAAAAATACTGGAAAGAGCAGCAAATGCTACTGCTATATGCGTCTTGCACCCTGGTCTAACAACAATGTTGCGACCTCGTGATGTCCATACGCCGAAGCAGTCTGAAATGGGGTTCTGCCAATCTTATCCTCCGGCTCTACATCCGCACCGTACTTGAGCAACAGACGTACCACCTCGAGGTCTCCATGATACGATGCACCGTGCAAGGGGGTTCCACCAAGGTCATTCCGTACGTTGGGGTTTGCACCGTTCTCGAGTAATAATCGGATGACATGTAAGGTTTGGGGACGAACTTCGTACGATGCAGTGATTAATGGAGTCGAGCCGGACACGCTCCGGGAATTGACATCCACTTTGTAGGCGAGTAACACCTGAACCATCTCAAGGTCTCCCTGATAAGCGGCAGAATACAGTGGAGTTTGACTTGAAAATCCCCGGAGATCAACGGATGAGCCATTACGATGGAGAAGATCAGCCAGTTCGAAGTGTCTTCCTTCCAATGCTGCCAACGCTGGTGTTCGACAGAAACCGCCATCCGCCTTCACTTGGTGTGGATACTTGGCGATGAGGTGTTCTACAAGATCTTGAAATCCACATAAGGAAGCATAGTAAAGGGGAGTTGCGTGTGATGTCGGACTGGAAGTGAATAGGTAAAAGGGTGAGGAGCGACGTTCGTAATCCATGTTGTACAACCCGAGCCAAGCCACAAAGTATGGTTTGTCCGGGTCAAAGAGACGTTCTATCGCAATTTGAATGCGCGGCGACACGTTCTGGAACTGAGCATGAGCAACCCAGTGTCTCGCAGCATATCTGGCCAGAGGGGAGCTGTTCCCTGACTCATTCTCCTCAACGCCATCGTCCAACCGTAACAATATGCCCAGGCAAGCTTGTGCCATGATCGTATGTGCAGGCTCAAGGGTGATGTGATAATGCGAGACGTCTCGGCTGGGAGAAGCGAGGCGCGGCGAGGTCAAGAATTCTTTGACCGAGAAGTGCGAAAACTGCACAACCAATGAGCCGTCGTTCTGGATTTCAACTTTGCCACTGTGACTGTTTACACCGGGGTCGCTGTGGGCGTCGCTGTCAACAGCGACATTCTCGACGATGGAGATCAAACTCGAGCACGACGACAGAAGTGCTTGCTCATGATCCTCCCATCGCCAGCTGAGGTTCAACCTCGCAGTCCCTTCGCCAGCATCGAAATCCACAGCAAAGACCTCCGCCAGCTCCTGCACTCGAAGTGGCCGGATAGCGACAACAAGACATTGCAGAAGACGGTGCGCCATATCTCGGTTCGGCTTCTTAATTTCCCTCAGTACACGTTCGTACGTCTCGTCCAAAGATTCCGGTAGTTCCTCCAGGGTACGTCGGATACTCGGTGGAAGGCAGCGACGTAACGTTTCCAACTGGCAAAACACCCAACGAAACCTGGTTGACAGTTGAACAACCATCATAGACAACAGTAATTCACTCACATTCCGTTGGCTCTGTTAGAGAGCGCCTCAATCACCAGTTCCTTATCCTCTGTCCTCCATCTCCTCATGATTGATTCCGAATCCGAGTACACCACAGACCTAATATAGTTGGCGATATCTTCCTTTTGTCCGGTTTGGTCGTGGAGGCACACCCGACGAGAGGTAAGAGGCTCAAGCACTTCTCGTATCTCGATTTCTGGCCGACTTGTGACGCAGACATGAAGATTTGGAAAACGAAGCTCGACTAACTCTTTGACAAGCTGAAGTAGTCGTTCACGAGGTGATGGGATTCCATGCGAGTCAGGACATTCATCGAGGGCATCGATGATGAGGTAGACTGGAAGTTGATCAGGGAGCGCGAGCATCTCTTTCAAGCACTGTGTCAAGACATCGTCACTGGGCTGGCTCGTGCCTTTTTTGTGGTCCAAATAAAGGTTTGATAGAATGTCACAATGAGAAGTCGAACGAGCAGAAAGCTGGGTAAGAAGGGAGGGGACCAAGTCGTGCAAGTTTTGCTTGTCGGCGTCTCGAAAGTCAAAATAGAAATATGCCATTGATACTTGTCCTGCGTTGCACAATGTTTCAATATCTTGGATGATTGTGGAACTGAGGGAGGACATCAGTATTTTCTTTCGGAAAAACACTTGTTTCGAACCAGAGGATACTCTTGCCCGAGCCGGCTATGAATACATTATTTCGTCAGAGGGTGTCAGGTGGGGAGTGTAGAACGCACGTTTGCCATGAATCCAAAGTAGCGAACCGGAATCTGTTGACTTCCACGCGGTGAAAATATTGCCTTGAAAGAACCAGTTTGCGGTTCTCTTCTGATGGGTAGCACAGGCAATGTTGTGATTGGTGGAAGGGTCCGGTGGAGAGAGCCATTTATGAATGTTGTCCCATGACTGACCATCAATGACTTCCAAAACCTTGGCAGCGACGCCTGCCACTCGATCGTCAACACTGACCACCTGATCTGAAACTCCCCTCACTCGATTGTCAACAGTGTGCGTGGCCTTCAGGACTTCCGTAGTCGCCATCCGAGCTTCTTCGTGTGTCAGCTTATCAAGCCTCTTCAGCGCATCTTCGACATCCGTCCTGCCAACTAGCTTCTTCATGTATTTTTCTGACCATCGTTCAGTTGATCGTGACGTATTTGTTTACGAATAACTCACTTGTTCTGCCTTGTTTCATCTCCTTCGTCACGATCGCCAGAATAGAAAGGATCTCAACCATGATCTTTCCGATTATGTCCATCATTTCTGGTGTCGGCCGCACCTCAGCATAGTTTTCAAGGCGTCGGAAAAAATTCCCTATGCGTTCGAAGATGTCGATGAGAGTGTCTTGGCTTGCTCGAACATCCTTGACAGCCTGAGAATTGTAAAGGTTGATTTTGCTTGTGCGAAGGTACAAAGAAGGTTACGTACCGAAAGGAGGACACCGACTCCAGCAAAGATTACTTTCGCCGGTGAGAATACCTGTCGAAACATCATCAAAATGCACATTTCAGTCGAATCACTGCTTTGAACATACCAGACTAACGCCCTCCCCAAGTGTTTCCAAGAAGGCATACAAGACATTCACAGTCGGGTCAAGCCACTTTGTCAACCTCTGATGGCTATTTCGGGATTGATTGAGTCCCTGGATTTGTTGGTGAAGCACGTCAAGAATGGCGGAAGGAGAGTCGCATGTTTGGAGCTGGGTTGCGAGCGGGTGTGAAAGGAGATCATTTTTTGTATGTTTTTCGTATGTCCTCAGAGCATTGTTGAAAACGACTTGGAAGTTGGAGGACGAGGCGGGTGTAGGGCGAGTCTGAGACATGGGTGTAAGAGTGGGGACTCGTTCGTGGTGAAAGCCTCTGATAAGGCGAGCTATTTCGTAGGTCGTGGGCAATGGGCAATGGCTGCTTCACGTTTGGCAGCGGCCTGCCCGGCCCGGCCCGCACTGTATGCCGCCTAATTCCAGGATTCGCACCAGCACCATGACCAGGTCTGCTTTCACGTTTACCACCTCCCTCCGTCTATTTTTTTGCAGTTCACTCTGAGAAACTCGACCCGCGCCACTCAGCTACGGAAATAAGACTGAAAGTGCCACATGTGGGCGCAGGAGTACTCGAGCTGACTACGCACGAACGAGGAGTTCTCACTTCATCAGCAATACACGATCCGACAGACTACATGTTCTCCCCTCACCCCTCGCTCGATAATATACGTGATTGGACGGGGTGTAGAGTCGAACATGAAGCTGGCAGGAGGAGAAGGATTGCGGTGCGTAGTCCATATTGTTTTTTTTCTCCATCCCACTTAAACTCCCCCCCTTTTCGTCTTGTAGAGCTTATACTCGCCGTCCTTGCCTTTCCGTGGAGTCCGAAAGCGAACGACCTTGCAGTCACAGACTCTGCGGCGGATACCAGGGCACTTCCCACGACCGGCAACCGTTTGAACGCATCTCTAGAAGACCGTGCGGGGACTCCAAATTCGAATTCTAGCGCAATGTAATGTCAGATCTGGTCAAGGCCAACGCCCTCTCATTCGCAGTACTTGTGTACCGTGGTCAACGTGGCACCCATGTGCCGCTTCGTCCTATTCCTCCCTCATCATGATTCATACAGCGAGCTCTGTGGGAAGGAATTTTCGTACTTCTGCGCCGGTACAATGCAGTCGAGGAACCTGGCCCGTTTCCCAGTTCCCAGGTCGCCCATTCGGGAACATTCCTCGCCCTCAAATAATGGCAACCCGTATGGTACCGTACAACATGGCACATCCCACCAGAGCAGTGAAACGTCCTCGAGCGCCCCACCACTAACCCTTTGACCCACCGAACCCCTCTCCTTCACCCGCCGTGGTGGCTACCTTCTCCATGGTCGCTACCGCAGGCCGCCGTCACCCACGGCCTCTCGCTGAAGGCCATCACAGAACCCTCGATTCTGCTAGAGAGCAGCTCATGTCCGCGGCAGGCAGTTCGGGGTATGTGACACTGGGTATCCACCGCACCGCAAGCCTGTCCACCTCGGGTCCAAAGGGTGCTTACGTGGTCCTTTGTGAGTATGCCCCTTCTCCGTCAGACGACATGAAGGAGCTCATATGAAAGATGACGGCGACAAGGAACAACTTCAAAGACCGATACTGGAAGAAAGTTTTCGAGGCTCACGAGCTTCGCATCCCGACCAAACCCGACCTCTGCCGTCTGGGCGAGAAATCCGACCAACGCATATGCTGGTACAACACAATCGACGCGGCTCGGGTTCTGTCACGCTCCGTGGATAGTAATTGTGCGAACAAAAAGAAGGGCCATCTGTCGATGAGCTCCGATGATGAAGACGACGACAGAGCTAGACACGAAGAGACTAGCAGTGCCATTCTCTGCCGTCACCGGACTATCGCGTGCAGCGATATAGACTGGCGGGACTCGTGACGGGGATTCCAAGGACATCACCATCATTGCCGACCCCGATGGCCAACGCGGATGAAGTCGGGCGAATCCGGACAAGGACATACGGAAACTCTTGAGAAAAACCATAGTATACTATTGTTGATCCGCACGCGCTCGCTTTAAGTACCAAAACCCAAAGATTCCTTGTACCGCAATCAAGCCCACTCCAAAATCGTACTGTAATTTCGTGGGTAATATTTCCCATTTATGGTATTTTGTGTCGTGTAAATGAGTAATAAGAGATGTGTTGACTCGGCCGAGACCGTTGTGCTCGTCTGAGAAGTCGGGTTTCTCCCCATCATCATCTATGCTCATGATGGCTCTATGCAGGCCCTCAGGCCTCAGGGACCGCATTTGGAAACTGGCCTAGAAAATATTGAGAACAAACATCGACGATCATGCATCGTGTATACAGGTATAGCTCCCCACCCAGAGCCATCATCGGCATAAGGGACGCTGACCCACAACATTCGCCCAAGACTACTTGCGAGTCACATCCAGGGGCCAAGCAATGATGGTCACGGGAAAGAGACCGTGTAACTAAGAGTGAGGGTGTGATAGAGATTTCACGGGGCGAGGTGTTTCAGCGTTTGATCCTAAGTGTACACCCCAACCGATACCTGTGCACTACGGCTATCTCACACCTTGCCGCCACCGCCTTCCCCTTGCGCTCGCTGTCGTGCACATAGAAACGCTTCAGTAAAAATTCTTCACTTTCGATTCC
>Ga0307510_10006349_pt1 | contig 14104 bp, 8 predicted proteins | sample 12_EM_MG_FD_207224 | JGI IMG/M metagenome (GOLD analysis project Ga0307510, IMG submission 207224) | Populus trichocarpa ectomycorrhiza microbial communities from riparian zone in the Pacific Northwest, United States - 12_EM | ecosystem: Host-associated > Plants > Roots > Unclassified | place... | reverse complement strand
ATACAAAATAATTAATAAACAATTGTTATTTAAAAAAAAAAACTAAATATATAATCTAAGAAATCAGAGAGAAGAGATATTCTATAAGTATAGAGTGACAAATATTTCAAGTGTCAAGAATTAGAAATAATAATATTTTTCTAAAACAAAGTTTTAGGAAAAAAAAAAGGATTTTTTATAAAAAAATATATTATAAAAAGAATAAAAATAAGAATAAAAAGAATGGTGATAAATAGGCTAAGTGTAAAGTAATAAATATTTCAAGTGTAAAGAAAAAAAGAAAAAAACCCAAACAAATTTTTTTCAAAAAAAATAAAAAATAAAAAAATTAACTATGGTATATTACCTGCTACAGTAAAAAAAATAAAAAATTACATATTGCCACCATTGTAGTGAAAATTGAAAAATATTTGCAAATTTCTCACCGCTATTGTACCTTCAACTATAAAAAAAATAAAAATTATAATTTTATCACCATTACAGTAAAAATTGAAAAAATTACAAAATTATCATTCCTACAATGTTTTACCCATTTCATTTTAGTATATTGTATAATAATTGCAACTACACACAATTGTTTAGTTGCTTACTTGATAATTATCTCATGCTTTACATGAGTCCCACCAAAACATTTTTTAACATAAAAAATATTTAGACATTTCCAACATGTTTTCCAGTGACAACAAAAATTTTAATTATTAATTCAAAACTTGGTTTATTTCGTCAACTTTGAAATTTTCTAATTTGAATCCATGTCTAGTTATGGTTTTAAATTAATCTGTGTTTGAGTTGATCTAATGTGACTCGATTGAATTAGCAGGTCCAAAAACAATTTACATGACCGATAGAAATATAATTTGATTTAAAAAAAAAACTAAGATTATGATATATTGGATTAATTTAGTGTATTAATAACTTTATTTTTTAGAATTATTATTTTTTATCTAAGTACAAGACGCTAGAAATAGACAATAGTAGCAAAGCAGTGGAATAATCTTTTTAAAAAATGATTATAATAGATTGTGAAAAACAAATGCCTTCTAAATTACAATAAATTTCTATTATCTTATTCAAAAACAAAATAAAAATTAAATGAAATTTAATAAAATAATATCTAAAATATATCCTTAATTAATGTAAAAAATAATATATAATATTTTAAATTAATTATTTTTAAAGAAATTAATATTTTGGAAAAACAATTTAAAAAAAAAACAAGTTAGGTGGCCTAGACCCTGGACCATATAAAAAAAAACCTCATGCATTGGGGCTTGACAATTTAGACCCGTGCACGAGGGCTTTCTTTTTTTCTTCTATTTAAAGAGGTGAACGATGCGTTATCTATTTTTTGAAATTTAACAATCTTATGTGGTTAGAAAGTTAGAATGTTGATATCTAGGTGGCAAAAAATCCATTTTCACCCATATTTATACTAAAAACACTAAGGAAACATCTTAGAGATTTCAATAAATCCATTTATTATATTAAATTAGTATTTAATCGGTTAAAAATAAACCAACTCGAATACAAATTTTTTCTCAATGCTTGATCTATTTTTTTTAGCAACAAGAATGAAAGAAAAAATATCTAAATAAAACTTCATTCGTCAAACGCAATCCATTAACACCAAGAATAGCTAGTTTTGCACTCGAAAATAGCTCGTTTATCAACTCTCTCTCATCTTCACCATAATCCGGTGACTCTCCCCTATCTCTCAAACTCAGAGATTAAAATATAAACAAAATAAAATTTTGGACTAAATCATTTACTCATCAAACTAAAGGGACCAAAAAGAAATTTTGACAAAATCCCAAGGCATAAAAGGCATTGACACAACTTGCTTTTTTTAGAAAAAAGGCTTCCAATCTTTTCTCTCTTTCAATTTGGTCCCCTCAATTTTAATTCTTCTCAAACAATAAAATCAAATTCTTTATCGTGAAATCGAGCATTAATCCAATGACAATGTTTTTTTTATGATTGAGATAATCATATAAAAGTAAGTCGAAACAAATTATCACCCACAAATCCCAATAAAACACAAAATAAAATTATCAAATTGAAAAGAAAAAAAATCTGATGACTAAAAGCTAAAAATAAAAATAAAAAAGGGGTTAAGAGTTCATACCACATTTGTTTTAAGAAAAAAAGACCTACCATTTTGTTTTCCAATTTTGGTCACCTCCTTTCCCATTTCTTTCAAATATTAAAATTGATTTTTTTTTTTTGTAAAATCGAGCATCAATCCAATATTAAGAATTTTTTTTATTACACTATATATATATATATATATATATATATAAAGTAAATCAAAACAAATTATCAACCCCAAATCTTAATCACCACAACATTACATGATGAAATTGAAAAAATAAATTGATAACAAAAAAAATAACTAAAATAAAAAATAAATAAAACAAAACATTGCAAAACCATAGTGTTTTTCCTCGCAGTCTATAATTTTTTTTTAATATATTAGTGCGTTTCATATGTTTTTCCTAATTGCTTTTATTCACTTCACTTAATGCATATGCAATGTTGTGTGAGGATATTTTTAAATCCTATTCTTATTGAATTTTGCAGCAATTAAAATGATTATTTAAGAATTTTTTAGAATTAAGTTTTGAAAGGAAAAATGTATTACTCTAGTCAAAAATATTTTCCATAATTTTAACGATTTAAATTCTGAAGGCAAAAAATTATTACTCTAGTCAAAAAAAAAAATTTAGTTATGTATTTATTTATTTATTTTACACAACCTATCTTTTTTTATCATCAACATGATATTTTTTAATAAAAACTTGGTTATTAAAATGAATATTCATAAGAATTTATTTGAACGATTTAAATTAAAGACCAAAAAAAATTATCTTTTGAGCCAAAAACTTGTCTTTTTCTTATTCATTTATATCTTTTATATTTTGGAAAAAACATGTATATATTTTTTTTTAAGTTTGGTTTTAAATAACTTATCATTATAATTATTTTATTCTCATTTAATATTCATGTACAATTCTTTTTTTTTTAAATTACATATTGGATTCAAATATAGTTATTTATAAAGTAATTGTTAATATTACCATAAAAAGTTCAAATCTTTATTTAAAAACATGAAATAATTGGATGAATTTTTAAATATCATTATAATTATTTATTTAAAGAGGAATTTTTTTAAAATAATAAATAAAAAACAAAAGTAAAGTGCTAAGTGAATAAAGTCTAAGGCTGTTTGGGCTTGAAAAAATGAACAAGGAAAACCTGGGCCTTCAAGGTTATACCCATTTGTTTGGCCTTTGAAGATAAAAGGTTAGGTGTTTCTATGCTTTGAAGGTCAAACTGCGTGCCTATCATTTAAATAGAAAGTCTAGAGACACTGATGCGTAAAAAGTTAAGCTCGCACCCTGGTAATTTTATTTTAAAAAAAATAAGTCGACAACACATCGTCCGCTATAATAATTTTCAACCACCAAAAAATCAAGGTTTAAGTTTTTTAATCTCTAAAATCTAAATTTCAACCTGTTTTCACCCAAAAACATATATAAAAAAACATCTTAAGAACTTCTATAATCTCATTCCCAACTACAAAACACACTCTAATTAGCCTAAAAACTCAAAATCAATTAAAAACAAACTTTTCAAATCACGATCTACTTTCCTTGTCATGGACTTTCCTCTAAAAAATAAACTCATTGATACCAAGATTTATGGTTTTATGGCTGGAAGAAGGTTGGATGAAAATTTTCTCTCTCCTCTTTCATTGTGTGACTCTCTCCCCTCTTTCAACCATAAAAGGAAAAAAAATGTTAGAAATGTAGTTTCATGTTGAAAATATAAAGTTTGAAAATAATATAGATCAAAGTATAGAAAAATATGCCTATTGAATAATGCTAATGGAAAAAATAGTTATTTCAACATTGTATTCTCCACCCCTTTCAGCCAACTACCATCTATTTCAACATCCAGTTCTCTTAGAAAGAGCTCACAAGCCGCCTCTTTCATGTTCTTAACCCATCTAACCAGGGCAACAACTCCTTCTTCAAGGCCTATACTAATTGTTCCTTTCAGTCCCGATACCACCGCTCAAATTATTTGTTCTAAGTAAGCAGGATCTGTAGGTAGTGTTGGTACTGCCAGTGCCACAGGTGGAGGCCTAACAATCTTATCACTAGCCTCAGACCTAGCAAATCGTACATCTTTGGTCTCTTGTATGAAATTTTATACTCGAAATCCTGTCAACTCCCTTCTTTCTGACTGTGTAGTAGCAGCCGGAGTATGAGATGTGATATCTAGTAATGGGTCCTCTTCTAGAGTTTCACTCCTGCTCACTCTACGTATCCCCTTCCTATTTGGAGAAAGGTCTATCCTCGATCCTTGTCCCAGCCAAAGCTCTAATACCTATTGTAACATCCTTAAATTTTAGAAAAATGTCAAGTTTAATATTACATCGTGGTTCACAAAAATCCATGAATTTTTTATTTTATTTTTATCATTACCAAAATTTCAACAGAGTTCTATTTGTAAAAATCAATTTACCTATTATCAACATTATATCTTAATCAATTACTCAATTCATTCAAAATCCATTCAACTGGATTATTCCCACATCAGTCATTACCAATGATAAATTTTCATATTATTAATAAAAGATGAGTAAACTAACTAAACTGCTTGTTATAATGCCTAAAAGATTATGATTACAAGTTAATTTATACATTATAACAAAATGAAGTTTATATACACATTAAGTAATATTTATAAAGAGATTTTCCATAAATATCATATTATGTATATATACAGAATATTCACAACTATAAAACTATCCGATATTAATTATAATTACATTATTTAACAATCTATGAATTTGTCACTTATAGACATAAATAACCAAACTACATTATATAAATAAGTCCTTAATATGGAATCTAGACCAATACAAAAGCACCAAAGTAACTAGTCGTGTTGATCTTAAGATGTATCTGAAATACCCGCATAAAATAATGATAAATATTCCATAATTAATCTTTGTTATTTAAACTACATAACTTAATTTTGGTGCTTCTTCAAATAGATGTATTTATCAAACATAATATTCTTTACATGTAATTTATACTCCCTTCTCCATGTTATAATATACCAACTTATCGAAAGTCATTCATTATAGTAATTTGTTCAATGGAATATAATTTGATTCAATGTCTTCTCCGAGACGCAAACATTAAGGCAATTCCTTCAATGGAACTCCACACAACACGAAAATTCCTTCAACAAAACTCCATTCTACAAGACAAATCCTTTAACAGAATACCACATAACACGACAATTCCTTGAACGAAACTCCACTCTACACAACAATTCCTTTAACAAAATTCCAAATTAATTGCAATATCTCCTTTAGGAAGCCTTAACTCATTGTTTAATCAAGACTCATTCATTATACACATTTTTCACGGTATTACCATGTACCCCTACAATTTAAAGAATTTGCAAATTGAATAAGAATGCGTAAAAACAAAAGTCAAGGTGCAAGATACCTATCTGCAGCTGACTGCCATACAATAGTCCCTACTACATGTATAACTCTTGCAACCTCACTTGTATTCAATTATCAAACACACATTTTCTTTAGATTCTATTTAAGTCATCTTATTTCAAGCAATTAGATTTTCAGTTCTTCAATTAATCCAAATGTTACCCATTTATCTAACATGTTAATTAACACAAATCAAGCATAAAAAATAATTCATCATTCAATCTATATTCAAAAATTTAACCTCTACATTACACTAATTTATTCAATATTCTTCCCAACATCTAAATCATCCCAACTAACCCTTTTAGGTTAAGTCTCGTACCTCAAAGTGATGCCAAAATAAGGGAAAACATAAGTGAAATAAACCTTGCTTTCCATTTTTTTTTCCCTTGTTTTTCCCAAAACTATAACTATTCACACTCTAGAATTTATTTATTACACTCTTTAATAGTCAAGAATCACTTTAATATACTTGATTAAACTTCACTTTAGAAAAATCTCTAAAGTGTTTAAGTGGTTTTCTGAATTTGAATTCTCTCTCTCTCTCTCTCTTTTCATTAATTCCGGATCATAAATGCTCTAGATATTTATAGACCCTAACAAACTGATTAACCACTTGAAGCCTTAAAATAAATTAGGAGTTCGTTTTCGGTACAGTCTCAAACGGTCGATATGTGTACCAACTAGTCGATTATACCGGTCAACCATTTTTGCTACTGCTTCAAACAGTCGATGTGTGTCTCAACTGGTCAATTATACTTATCAACTGTTTTTTTTTTGCTATTTAACCTTTTCTAACTTTCTACTTAAAAAAACCTGGGGTTTTACAAAAAACACAAAGTTATTTTAGTTTGTTGTACTAGTTCTCTAGCTTGTTTTTGCTACTACTCTCTAAGCTGCAAGTCAAATCAAATATTTTTTAAAAAGGTAAAAAATATTGTCTAGGTGTTGCTAACGTGTTTTCTAAGAAAAAAAACCATAAACTCTAAATCTAATGCATATTGGACAACATCGGTTTGTGATTTGCGAGAACTTAACCTTGAAGCAATTATTCAAAGCTGAAAAGAACATCTGATCTTCAAGTAATCTTCGTATAAACCCTAAATAATCATAGATCTATCTAACAAGATCCTCAAGACTTCTGAAAAAATTTAAAATTTATAGTTTCCACTACGTGTATGCATTTCGAGAAACCTAAAAGTGGTAGGGGAACCATCGTTAGATAATTAGGGTTATTATACACATGTTTTAATTTTATTAGTGTTAATTTTGAATTAATTTTATGTATAAAAATTATTTTGCCCAAATATTAATTTTTTTCTCATGATTTGTTTTTTTTTTTTAAACAAACTTCGGTTACTGTTCCAGTTAGATTTGGCTGTATATTTTTTTATATGGCTAAAATCCACCTTGAATTAAAAAACATGCTTCTAAATGGTTACTATAGCCATAAGTAGCGGTGCCAGCAATGCTGGCGTGCCAGGCTGTGCTATAAACACAACCAGTCACTGCTGGCTACAACCATAATAATGTCAGGCTCTGCTAGCGCTGCTGGGTAGCCTTGTGCGAGGCTGCTACCTCGCGCATAGTGGCTTTCACTACAGTCGCTGGGAAGAGTAGCAACATGCATTGTTGTGGCTACTTCGATGATGGGTTGTGTGCCTTCTGCCAACAGCATCCCAGGAGAATTTGCCTATGACTCTTATACCTAATTATAAGAGAGAGAGATAAGGAGCAAAATTACAATTATACCACTAAAGCATTTTTTTAAGGTATTGGTGCAAAGTAACAAATTTGCCCATGACTCTTATACCTAATTACTATGGGTATTTTAAGTTAGAATTATGATTTTACCCTTCCATATATAAAATGATGATTAAGAAAAAAAAATTTCTCATGATTCAAATCCTTACTTGATTTGATAAATTTCTAAGATTAGTGTGAAATAATATATATGATATTATTTAAGGGGCAAATTAATATTTTACCATTTATATGGTTTTTATGTTTCCCTATAAATGGAAAGTTATGCCTCTTATTTTCAGTAAGTAGAATACAATATATAAATACCTAAAACATAGAAGAAAAGAGCTAGTACTCAAAGGTATAGTAATTTCACTCTCTTAAAAGGCTTTACGATATTTCTCATTGGTGGTTGGTATGGATTACTGTTAGAGGCCAGATATTTAGATGATTTGTGGTTTACAGCAACCTAACCTTGAAGCAATTCTTCAAAGTAAAAAAGAACATCTGATTGTTAGATAATCTTTGTATAAACTCTAAACAATCTTACATCTGTCTTTCAAGATCCTTGAGACTTCTGAAAGAATTTAAAATTTATATTTTTTGTTGTGTGTATACGTTTTGGAAACCCAATAGTGTTAGTGGAGCCATCATTAGACAATTAGTGTTATTACACACATGTTTTAATTGTTATTGGTGTTAATTTTGAATGAATTTTATGTGTAAAAATTAATTTTTCCCAAAAATATTTTTTTTCTCATGATTTTTTTAAATTGAACTTTAATTACTGTTTCGGTCAGATTTGGCTGGATTTTTCAGATCTAACTGAAATCCACCTTGAATTAATAAAAAATGCTTTTAAATGGTTGCCACACCATAAGCAGCGACGCTAGCAACGTAGCATATTTGATGCTAATAAATTGACCGAACCAAACTTCTTAGAATGATACCGATATGTGAGAAGTTCTGAAAAGGAAAAAAGGATTATATGTTCTTGAAAATTCAATTCTTTTTTATCCTTTATGAGGATGTTGATAATGAAGTTAGGACTAAATATCAACATCATATTGATGACGATAAATAAGCTACATCTATATTGTTAGCCAACATGTCACTTGAACTTCAAACATAGTATAAGAATATGGATGCCCATACAATAATTATGCATTTCAAAATTTTATTTAATGTGGCTAGTAAGACTGAAAGTTAAGACCTCTAAGTAATTGTTCCACTGTAATATGATGGAGGGTTCCTCGATGCACATCCATGTGTTAAGGATGATTGACTATTTTAAGAAATTGGGTCAGTTAGGTTTTTTCATGGGTCATGAGTTAAGCGTTGGTCAGGTCTTACAATCCAAGTATAAAAGCCTACTTGGAGCATCATCAATTACAAAGGAACTTGTCATCATCGTGGCAAGAAAAGTCAATATAAGAGAAGCTGCAAATATTATTTTGCAACAATGAATGCTAAAAATCTTATTGAATCTTCTACTTCATGTGAGTTTATGATTGAATAAAGGTAAAATGGACCTACAAATTGATAATGAATCGATGGTTGTTGCATTAATATTGCCAAGTTGGCTAATACTAGAACTTAATAATTGTTATTTTATTCTAGTTCTTTCTAGAAATATCGTATCTATTTCTGAATGGACTTAAAATTATTATTAAGGGCAAATGTTGAACTTTCTATAATAATGATGTTTATTATGGATCTCGTACTTATACATATGGGTTGTATATATTTGATCTTGAAATGCTCAGGTTCAATATAAATTGCAAGAAGAACAAATTAGATAATCGATATCCATATTATTTATGGTATTGTAGACTAGGTCATATCAATATAACAATAAATACCAAGTTATATAAGGAAGGATATTCGATCCTTTTGATTATAAATCATATGAAATTTGTAAAGTTTGTTTCTTAGGTAAGATGAACAATAATGAATGGATATACATGTTTCTTCATTGATGACAATATTGGATATGATTATGTGTATTTGATGAAAGTATTAATCATTTGAAAGGTTCAAAGAATTTAGAAATAATTTTTTTAAAAAAAAAACAAATTGGAAAAAGTATTAATATGCTTCAATCAGATCGAGGTGGTGAATACTTCACTAAAAATTTTAAAATTATGTAAAAAAAAATGGGATTCTCTCATAATAGACATCTCCTAGAATAACACAACATAATATAGTTTTTAAAAGGAGAAATTGCATCCTATTGCATATGGTGCAGTCCATGATAAGTTATACAGACCTTCCACCTTCCTTTCTAGGGCTATGCCCTACAAACTACTACTTACCATTTTAAAAGGGTTCTATCAAAATCTATTGATAAGAATCCATATGGTTTTATGGAATGGTAAGAAACCAATATTATCATACTTAAAAGATTTGAGATGTGATGCTTATGTGAAGCATATTGTATCTGAAAATATTGAAAGCTAAGTTAGATAAATATAAGTTTGTGGATATCCAAAAGAAACTATTGGATATTATTTATATCAATCTATTGAGCAAAAATGGTTGTGTCAAAATATGCTATCTTTCTAAAGAAAGAATTTGTTCTTGAAAGGAGTGAAGAGAGAAAAATAGATCTTGAAGAAGTTCAAGAACCACAAACTGACGTGCAAAAAGAACCTAAGCATAAGGCTATAATATTAGATATTATACATGAAGCTCAAGAAAAATAAGAACTCTATAGATCTGGTAGGACACATCATGCACCAATAAGATATGAACTTCTCATGAAAGCTAGAAATCATGAAAGCTAGAAATGATGAGTTGCTTATACTTGATGAGCCTACCAATTACATTGAATTAATATCTAATATTGATTCCAAGAAATGACTTAGGGCTATGAAATCGAAAATGGATTTCATGTATACCAACCAGATATGGAACTTGGTTGATCTACTTGAAAGGAGAAAACATATTGGATGTAAATGGGTCTTTAAGAGAAAGACTAACATGGAAGACAATGTAAAAATATATAAAGCTAGACTAGTTGCTAAAAGCTACAGACAAAGACAAATAGGTTGACTTTGATGAAACTTTCTTGCCAATAACAATGTTAAAACCCTTAAAAATTTTGCTTGCTATAGCAACATACTATGATTATAAGATTTGGTAAATGGATTTCAAAATTATATTCCTGAATGGGAATCTTCAAGAAGATATGTATGTGACACAACTTGAAAGTTTTGAATTTGAGAAATTTGCCAATAAAATATGCATGCTATAAAAATTCATTTATCAACTTAAACAAGCTTCAAGGATTTGGGATATGCATTTTGATGAGACAAATCAAATAGTTTGATTTTATAAAAAAGATGGATGAAACTCGTGTTTATAAAAATATTAGTGGGAGTATAGTTGTTTTTATAATATTATATGTAGACAACATGTTATTAATAGTTTATTGTTAATAAAGATTTTGTTGTCGAAGAATTTTTCCATGAAGGATATGAGAGAAGCAATCTATATACTGGGAATAAAGATCTATAAAGATAAATCTAAAAGGTTATTTGGATTGTCTCAATCCGTATACATATATAAGATGCTAAAATAATTTAGCATGAAAAAATTCAAAAAATAATACTTATTTATCTCGCATATGATACTCTCTTCAAGGAGATGTGCCTTAAAGAATAAATCGAAAGAGAAATAATGGAAATGATTCCATATATTATGGATCTAAGATCCATAATATATGTGATGCTATGTACAAGACTAGATGTATCTTATGTTTTGAGCATAATGAGTAGATACCAATCTAATCCAAATGAAAGTCACTAGAAGATAGTTAAAAATATTTTGTATATACCCCTTGTTAGTGTATATGCCTTGTAGTCATTTGGTTGATTACACGTGGCATTGACTTTATTCATGTAAATATGTTTAATTTATTAATAAAACTTATTCATCTTTAATATTCATCAAATATTTTATTAATGAATCTAATATTTGATTATTGAATTTAGAGTAAAGATAAAGTTCCTAAGATAAAAATGCTTTACAAAGGAAATTATAAAGTTATTATAATTATAGAATTTCTATTACATCAAAGCATTGTTCATAAAGACTAAACATTAATTCGAGCTGTTAAAACTTGTACATATTATGTTTTTTCTCTTATTAAAGAAAATAATTGTTCTCAAAAGCTGAGGTATGAAGGATACATATAACTAATATGTAGGTGCTTGTCGGATGACATATACACTAAACTGATCTGCAAAAGAATTTCACATGGAAAGATCACTTGTGTCTAAGTAAAAGCTCATATGATGGTTGTGTAAGTGATTATTAGACTTGAGATCACTAAGTGATCCTACTACATTTTTTCCTAATCAAGGGTAACAAATAGACAAATATTAAGTAATCAACAGATGATTCATCACCCTTGGTGAATTAGAAAAAAATGTTTCATCTATTTTTAAATAGTATTGATTATAAATCCTTGCGTAGGGTGGAATGAGATTTGAAAAGAGTTTCAAATCTTATTCAAATAATCAATGATTATAGTGTTGAGAACAAATATTTGCTTGACATAGTAGACATACTCCATGCTATAATATCTGAATTAGAACATTGTTGATGAAGGGATAATAATTACACTGAGAAACTGGTCACTGAAAGATTAGGTTAAATCACTTATGACTTTTCTAATATTTGAGAGAGCATGACAGGTTGCTAGACATTGTTGAATTGATAATAAAATAATTTTTTTAATCTTATTTTATTTAGCATTGTCAATTATATTTGGGTAAACTTATTAGGGAACCTAATAGGTCACACACATAAGAACCATTGGTCAGAAATTAAAATAGGATGATTAATCAAGTGTGACTTGAGTGTAAATAAATTTTAGAAATTAAGGACTAGAATGTAATTAATACACGAGATTATAATTCTAGACTTAGAAACAACCAAGTAAAGACTTGATTGAATACATTTCTAAAATTAGAGTAAACTAATATATGTAATATTATTTAAGGAAAAAATTAATATTTTGTTATTTATAAGGTTTTTGTGTTTCCCTATAAATGAAAAGTTAAACCTCTTATTTTCAGTGAGTAGAGTACAATACAGAAATATTTATAAAAAAAAGAGCTAGCACTCAAAGGTATAACAATATCTCTCTCCTAAGAGGGTTTAGGAGATTTATTATTAGTGGTTTGTGTGGATTACCGTTAGAGGCTAGATATTTGAACGACTTATGGTTTGCGACAACCTAACCTTAAAACAATTATTCAAAGCAAAAAAAAAACATTTGATCTTCAGGTAATTTTTGTACAAACCTTAAACAATCTTAGATCTATCTAACATGATCATTGAGACTCCTAAAAAAAATTAAAATTTATAATTTTCATTGTGTGTATCTGTTTTAGAGAACTCAACACCCTTATGGTATTGTATTAAATTAGGAACCAATTATATGCTTAAAAAAATATTGAACTGGATTGAATTTATCTTTTTCTAACTCCTTGTTACTTCTTGATTGAATGGACTACTAGAGATGAATAATATCAATTTGCCATGACTTTAACCATATAACCATCATAAAAGTATAGGATCCCAAATTGATGACCATGTTGTTATGTTAATTAGATTGGCATGAGCAGTGAAGAATATTACTTGACCACCCTAAACATTTATATCCCAAATTGGATTGGCCTGAGCGGTGAAATTTTAATAATCAATTTTTTACCTCTAATTTTTTATATATTTAAAAAAATTATATTTTAAGAACAATTTAATTTTTATTCTAATAATAATAAGAAAAAAAAAAGAAATTAGGGAGTGAAATAAGAAGAAAGATAGAACAAAGGACTAAGAAGAGTAGAGACTGGAAAATAATAGGAGAAGAATATGCAAAAGAGATAAAGAAAAAGAAATTAGAGGATCAAGCAAAACTGAAAATTATTTAAAGAGATCCTACACATTAAAAAGATGAAATTTAATTAATTATAAATTCATAATCAAGAAGGAAACAATATAATTATCTATCATTAATTTTCTAGTTTAGTTTTCTTGTATTGCTAGGATCCTAGAAAATATAACTAAGAAACATTTAGACAAAATGAGCACACACTAAAAGATTATAAAAAGACTCTTGCAAAAGAAAAACCTAAGCAAACAACAAAAGGAAACTAGGGTAAAAAAATAGACAAAAAAAACTTAGCCTCCTCAATGTTGTAGGAAGATAACCCAAAAAAATCAGCAACAACCCAAAAAAATCAGCAACAACAGCAGCCTTTTATTAGGTTTTTCAAAACACATAGATACAATAAAAATGATAAATTTAAAATTATTTTAAGAGTCCCAAGATTCTCATTAGACAATTTAGGGTCGTTTAGGGCTTTAGCAAAGATTACATGAGGATCAGATCTTCTTTCTAAGGTTTAATCAACTTCTTCAAGGCTGAGTTATCGCAAATTATAAGTCTTTCAAGCATTCGATCTCTAACAATAATTCATATAAACCAATGAGAAATCTCATAAAACCCTTTTAGAAAGGAGAGATCACTATGTCTTTCTATTTATGGGTGGAGTATGTACAATACGTTCTGTATCATAACTCATAAAAAATATAAAGCATAACATTCTATTTATGAGAAAAACTTAATAACCCTATAAATAAATAAAAATATCACATATATTATTCCAATATAATTTTAGAAATTTATTCAATAAAATCTATATTTGATTTTTCTAAGTCTAAAATTACAATTCTCTATATTAATCACATTTTAAGTTCTTCAGTTAATAATTAAAGTATAAACAATGATACAATTATACCAAACTATTTGATTCTTATTTT
>Ga0307510_10006348_pt1 | contig 14105 bp, 7 predicted proteins | sample 12_EM_MG_FD_207224 | JGI IMG/M metagenome (GOLD analysis project Ga0307510, IMG submission 207224) | Populus trichocarpa ectomycorrhiza microbial communities from riparian zone in the Pacific Northwest, United States - 12_EM | ecosystem: Host-associated > Plants > Roots > Unclassified | place... | reverse complement strand
CTTGAAAATGTTCACCGGCTGTTGATGTGGGAGCTGGTGAGTCATCAAGGGCATTGTTCGCCGGACAGTCTGCCACCCAAATCTGGTTTATACTCTGGCAACAGTTCTTTCGCCTCTATTTTTTTTTCCAGTTGATTGACTGAAACCATTTAAGGCCTTTGACCTCATCCCCTTCACCAAGACCACTGCCTGACCTCCTGATGGTTCTTTCTGCAGCAGCCACAAAAAAGACGAAAACTCTGTTGTTTTTTTGAGCTCTTATTTTGGAAAAAGGAATTCAAATAAACCGTAGAAGAGGGGACAAAATCACAAAAGTGTATACTTACTCCTTTCAGAAAAGAGGGAGCTTCACTGCTAAGATACGGTAGAAGTTTGATTCTCTTTGATAATTCTCTCCTGAAGCTTCTTTCTATTCGAGTGTGTAAATGGGGGCTGAGACAAGAAATTTAGAGATCATTTCCAGAAAAAAAAAAAACACAGTGCCTCCTGTGAAATTTCTCTTAATGACTCTCTGTGGGGAGGGAAGGGTGGGTTGAGGACTATGCGAAACACAAACCCTTTTTAACTAGACTCCCAAAGTAACTTTTAGCTTCTGTTTTTGTAGCCATAGTCCTTATTAATCCGACATATTACCTGCTCAGTTAGCATTTCAGACAAAAGCATTCCAACACTCCACCAATCTGCTGCATCTTTATTGTGTCCTTTAAACTATAAAATTTCCGAAGCCACTTTTCAGTGGTCCCACTCAACTTGATTCATCAATGTCCTTCGCCAGTCTAAAAGTGGTCGGGATAACCTGCATGACAGCTATAAGTTTCAGGAGCTCAACTTGTACAATTTTATTATCTTTTGAAAAAGAAAACTGAACTTTAATGAGTTCCATAAATCCTTCCAAAGAATAAGAGTGCATGGGCAGAGGGCCATTACATGCCCATCAGCATCCAAGATAATATTTTCAGGTTTAAGATCCTGATGTGCAATCCTGCGCTTGTGAAGATGGGAGAACAAAATATCTTTGGGATCAAAAAATTTAAAACCGGTATTAAGAGGCATTTTTGTATTGTTTTTTCTTTCGTTGTCAATTTATCTTGGGAGCATTTAGGAATTTGAATATCGATAAAAATATATAAAAAAAATACAATAAAATAATCAAAATACTTTTAAAAGCAAATATCTTAAAACTAGTGTCGATGAGATTTTTTCGTTTTTATCAGGTTATCTTAAGGGAAATTTAACATTTAACTGATTATATAAAGGTATAAGCGCATGTGGTGCATTCGCTAACGTGTGGGAGGAGCTCAAACACTTCGAAGATGTGTCCGACATCTTTTGACATCTAAAAATGCTCTTCTATCGTGTTGCTAGAAGTGCCACTGCATTCTCTTACTGCCACTGCATTCTCTTACTATGGGTTCGATGTGTGCCAGTGTTGATGGGGCAGTTTATCGAACCCAACATTATTCTATAAGAAAACTAACTTAGTTAACCTTGATGAATCAATAACCCAAGTTTTTTTTTTAAAAAAATATATTTATAACACTTGAATATCATTTGTTATGAAAAAAAATAAAAAAAAATACCTATAGCGTAAATTTGATTTATTAAAAACAATTATCACCTGATGTTAAATCAAATAAGGTTTGAATCTTTCATGTGAGGCCCATTTCGTAAATTTGATTGAGAAAATCACAAATAGTTAAATTAAAAAATTTCCCATATTAAAAGATAAATGAAAAATAATTAAAAATATAGGAAAATGAACAAATAGAACTGACTGACTTGTATGCCCATGTTACACCGCATATGACAAAAAAAAAAAAAAATTAAACATAAGAAAAGTATCCTGATCCCAGGGATTTTTTTAATATTATTATTAAATTTGAAAAAATAATTGTTGTGAGTTTATTTTTTCAAGATAAATTTTTTTATCATAGTGAACACAAATATTTTAATTGGAATTATTGTTTTTATTAAAAAAAATTATGATTGTTACATCAAGATAACAAAAAAAAATCAAAATAATATGTTCTTATTTTATGTGTAGTGGAAAGCAAAAAAAATTATAAATATAGTAAAATCATGTTCAGAATCTATTTAAAATTTTAAAAATAAAAAAAAAATTGAATAGAATTTTCATGAATAATTTATTATTAGTATTACTATTTTCATATCATATACATAATATTAAAAAAAATTATTAAAATTCCAACAAAAATTTATAATAATATTAAAAAAACATGTTAAAATTGAAAAGTAAACCAATCTAATAAGGTTTTGTTGGAGTGAAAAAAAAACCAAATGAAAACCAATACAAAATTAGAAAAAAGTCAGGCCTAGCATCATACTCACAGGAGCAAGTAGATCTGCGCACCTGACCTTGATCTATTGAATTTTTTTTATTAAAACAATAACATGTTCACCCCTTATTATATTCTTTTTAAACAAAAATGTTAGGTAACATATGACGTGTCACAATTTAAAAAATTATAGGTGACAAACTCAAAATCAGCTCCACGTGTGCGAACGAACCTATCCACAACATGAATTAATATGAAACGGTTAAAAATAATATATTAAGATGCTTTACTTCTTAAATAAACAATATTAAAGACTCATGTTAAAACTGAAGATTAAACAAATCTAATAAAGTTTTTTTTTGGAGTGAAAAAAACCCAAAGAAAACCAATGGAAAAATAAAAAATAAAAAAATCAGGCCTTGCATCTTACACACGGGAGCAAGTCAGATATGCGCACTTGACCCTGATTTATTGAATTTTTTTTTTTATTAAAAAATAGCATGTTCACCCCTTATATATATATATATATATATATATATATATATTACGATGCTCTACTATTTAAATAAAGAGTTAAAACACTATAAAAAGAACTTCAATTTATTTTTAGTATTTAAGAAATTACCTGAAAAACAGATTTTTATTTTTGGTTTTGATGGAAGTAAAAAAGAAGTCTCTAGTAGACAGTTTTTCAATAATAATAACCAAAAAAGTAATCCAGTCCTCAACAAACCTTAGAGGTGTATAATTCTCCAGTCTCCAAACTCCAACTTCCAAGAAAATATAGACCTTCGGCCATGTTGTGCAGGGAATCTTTGTCATCCCCAGCGACTCGGTTCTACAAGAGAGTATTCGGCCACAGCATTGCCTTTTATTACCAGATATATATAAAAAAAAAGAACCATGGGCAGGACAAAAATAAAATCACAGTTGCAAAAATTACCTCTTTATATAAAAATACCAATCATCATAACATGGAAGACATTTCCTTTCCACCCACCATTACACACTAAAATTACAAATTTATACCAAAACTTTTGACCCCAAAAATTGAAACCAATGCGGTCCAAACCACTCAAAGATCTCAAATCATTTGAACAAAGATACAAAGAGCCACCCATTCTCTCCCAATCACCATGAGGTGGTGTAACGATTCTCCTGAAAAAATTGGAGAAAGGTCAATAATACACAATGATGAATGAGTATAAAAAGGCTAATTCGCATTCAAGTGACTATCAAATAATGCCTAATCAAAATGGTGCCCTCTCCCCTATGATACAGTGACCAAATTCAACTCAAGCGGCCTTAAAGCTCCTTGAACAATCTCCTGAACTGTTCTGTTACGTCTACAAACATCAGAAAGCTCCTCAATTGGAGCCATCAGGGAGTTGACATCGATCCCAGATGCTGCATCGGCCAATGCTTGACAAAAATTTATTCGTTCCACTTCTGTGACTGCTGTTGATGGAATTAAAGAAACACTCCCCCTGGCCCACTCCAGTGCACTTGCTCCATATGCACGAGTTAGTGCTACTAAAGCATATGTTACCTGCAAAAAAAAAAAAAAGCAGCAGCTTCCTTCAATTTCTGAATTAATACCAAGCAGTAATTTACTTCAACAACTGTCGCCAATAAAAATTCTGGTCAAGAATATGAGCTACCGTTTCTAATCGAGAACTAGGGAGTGCTCCAGTTAATGAGGCAACCAAAATTCTGGTGATAGTGACACCTCGGGGAATGATGACACTGTCTCTGATAGTTAAATATTGTTCTCCCATGGTAGACTTTGCAAGATCAAAGACATCTGACAAGAAAGTTAATATGGAATTGGAGGCCTCTCTGCAAAGATCGAAAAATAAAATAGGTGATGTGAAAAGGCACAATTCACTTTGGAAGCATGGAGTTTCAAAAGAATCAAAACTATAAATTTAAGAGGAAGCATGTTTATTTCTAAAGTTTCGTAAGCCCTACCCAATTACCAAAAAAAAATAAACCTGCACGGGACAAGAAAATGCAGAATAAGGAATAATAAAATGCTAATCTGATACCCAAGGAATGGACTCAGATGCAAGGAGGAAAGCCATGAATACATCACAGACATGATTTGGCACACATTACAATAAATAGCACCATTTATCACTTATTAATGCAAAAGGTGAAACACAGATCAGTTTGTATTCAACATGCAATTGTGATGTCAAGTATTTTAATCGCATCTTATGAACCTCCTTGGCACTTGTTATATCACAAGGTAATAGAAATTACACGAATTTATAGTAAAAATATGTTCATCTATTAACATATTTATGCCCTATTGTGTCCAAATTTTCAAAAATTGATGCATCAACATATCAGTTCTGTCATATCCTTCTCACTCTGCCTAATATGCCATGACATATGCATTTAGACATGTGCCTAGATGAAATATTAATTGCAATGGCCAGGTGTTCTCGCACAGATATAGAGAGTTATACCTGTGTTGTACTGTGATGCCAATCATTGAGCAATCCACTAATGATGGGAATACAGTGGATGGAATAAATACTTGAGGGCAATAGCGAATGCACCTCGATGCCAACAGAAAACAATCATCTGCTATGTCTGGTCTGGCAGTAAAGTCCTGCACAATAAATGCAAAAATGATTCAATGCCACAAGTGCATGCCCTTGTAGAAAATTCGATCGACATAAGGAAATGCATTGCTGTGGAACCTTGATATTGGTGAGAAGACATGTTGTGCACTTGAAGAGGGTTTCAATCAAAATTTTCAGATAGTACGCACATGATGGGTCAGAACCAAATATCTGCATCCCAAGATAATATGACAGTTGATTTTACAATTAAACAGAAATTTTAAAAAATGCAATACAGTTAAGGAAGAAAAGACATGCCTTTATAACTTCACTGGAGAGATAAAGGAAGCATGGCTGGTGGTGCTGCTGGAACAGGCCTTGAATCTCTTCTAGCATATCTCCAATTGTGATTCCCATGAATCTTCCAGATGTTCTCACCTAAAGAAAACTCAAGTTCATTAATATCTCAGGGTATAGATGATTTCTTACTAAACAAAATCACTAACAAAATACTGCATCTTTGTTACTCTACCAATTAAGTGAAAAATAGAAGTTCACATGTATACTTTATCATTATGAGCACACATCTATAGAGAGGAGTCAGTTGTACATTATACAAAAATATTACCCGACATCATCAGAAAGTGACTTTAACATTAATGAACCACAAAGCTATTTTTGAGATGGCTTGAAAAAAATAGTTAGACGCTCTTGACAAGGATTATTTTGACAGTTAAATTATAAAAATTGAATTACCTCTCATATCTAGTTTTCTGAAGTTCATGAGTAAAAGAAGTGAAGATACAACTAAGCAAACTCACAGCATATTTACAAGCTCGGCAAAGAGACTCCATTGTCTGCATATCCCAAGCACGACTTCAGAAAAGCACAGATCAGATAAGACAGAAAACCAAGATCAGGTAAGACAGAAAACCAAGGAATATTTAAACATGAATACTGCTTTTCTTATAGTACCCCGCATGTACTTACATGTCAAAGATTGCTTTCAAAATTGGCCAAAGCCTTTGAATTGCATCTGCCACAGCTTCTGGGTGATTTACATACCTGAAATTGTTTTTATTTGAAACTTGTGAATATTGATGAGGTAAATTAAACAAAATAAACAGAGGAAGTCAATCAAACCTAAAGATGTATGCTAGTCGATCAATATGAACTGTTAACTCTCGAGCAGGTTTCTTCTCCAATACTTCTGGACCGTGACTAATAATTTCCTGGTTGTTCACATTATGAACTTGCTAAGTGTTATCAAACAAGAACGGTTCTGAAAAAAATCCATCAGGAATAAAACAACCTAACCTGTAGAGGAGTAACAACTGGCAAGCATAATTTCTCCAACGCCTGCTTAGCCTGGTCAGCTGGAAGTTCTGTAATGACCATGCTGCAAAACAATGCATAAACATCAAAATCAAGTGCTCTGAGCTATTGCACTAATCTCCAGGACTCTCAAATAAAAAATATACCTGAAGGCTTCAACCATGTGCAAAGAGTCCTCAGCAGAAACTTTAAAACTACCTCCCTCAATTACAGCACTGTGGTATATGGAAAAGAGTTCATCAAAATATCCACAAAGCTTTCTCCGGCAATCTACAGTCAACATTTGATCCATGCTTGAGAGAGGGTTTTCAAAATACAACACTAAATCACATAATGCAGTATCGATGAGACAATAGAGTGACAGAAAGTAGGATTCACAAGAAAAAGGACCAAATATAACTATCTTCTATGGAGTACAGGGCAAAACCGCTAATAGTAGGAGTAAAAAATGATAAATACTCACAAGGAAGAATAATAATCATTCATGATTTGGAGGATATAAAGCATATACTAAAAAATTTTATCTTCTTCATTTTAGTGGTTTTCTCAACTTCATTTTGCATTTTAGCTGTTGACAAGCTAAAAAAGCTAAACATGATTGTTTAGAATTTGCAATCATTCAGTTTCGTCTTGCTATTCAAACCATAACTCTAATTCTCTTGGAACACAAAAACACTTGAAGCATAAATAGTTTCCCTCAAATCACAGGTTCAACACTAGAATATCTAGTTGAAAAATAAGAAACAATCGTTCACAAGTGATAACCAGCAAAATATGTATTGGTTCAATTCTTTAAATTTGATATGGGTTATGTTTAATGCAACCCCCTATTGATGTGTAAATAGAGTGGGATACAAGCCACGGGTAGAATCCAGGACAGATGGGATACAAAACCAAGGGCAGAGTCCAGGATGCCCTAAAACAACCTGCAGTTACCATATTCAACATAATCAACTACTTTCATTAAGGTTTCTTGAAAGTGGAATTTACCTATCATGTACCAGACAGGAACACCCCCATGTCGCCTTCTTTCGTTTTTTTTTAATATATTATTAATAGTGTCAAGCAATAGCAAGGAGAACAAGCAATCTTCCTTGAATTCCTTCGAATATTGGCTGATTTAACTTCTTAAAAAGCCTCTAAAGCAGGAAGTTATGAAAAAGACAAAATAAATAACTTTAGGACCCAAAACCCCTTTAGAAGATCCTCAAAACAAGATAGAACCCTTAAAACATGCAGAATCAAAATCCATATGCCTTCATCACCACCTTTCACTAATAAGGTTAACACTTCAAAGAATACAATTGGCATTAGTTCATCAAGTATCAAGGGTTTTAATTCCAATGCCATCAACATTCTTTACAGATACAACTAAGACCCATCAAGCATGTAGACCTAAAACACAAAGCTTTGTTTAGTAAAGGAGAGAGGATCAGAATATGCTCCACAGAAATTAGAAGGCAGAGTGTTAACAATTGTTATTATATGCACAAGAAACTTGATAACTAAATGTTGCTAACTTACACATACTTCCCTAAATTCAAATGCTCCTAAAGCCAAAAACAAACAGCGGTGAAAATAATTACTCGACTAAAGAGAACAGTACCATCACAGATGTGTCTGAATGCCACTGCCGCAGCTGCTGCAGAATCTTCTGATTTACTCATGCCACTCAGCAGAACTTTAATGACTGAAGACAATAGAGGAAATCCATCTGATGACGCATCAAGCCATTTTGAATATGCCCCAATCGTTAAGCACACTGAAAATTTTGCCATAACTTAGTAACTTCAGATTTCACATCCAGAGACAACTTGCTTGGTGAGGCCAATGCACTGGTGGTTAGGATGTCAAACCAAGTGAATCTGTAACTTGAACAGAGATGGTTCACCATCTCCACTCCACACTAACATCTACAACCACTTGGTAGAAAGCATTAAATTTTTAAAACAAAGAAAATAGAATCTACCAACCATGAAGGTTAATTACCTGTCTGGAGCAATTGGGGCTCATGAGGAAGTTCCAAAAGCAAAGACATAATCTGTTTGAAAAGAATCAGCCAACAAGATTTCTTATGTTCTGAGAGTTCTGAACTAAGACAATCTGAAATCAAGTAAACTATTTACAATCCATAAACTGCTAAATTAAGAATATGGATATAAACAAGGAGTCAATTTCTGGCTATAAGACTAAAGGAGTAATAGGTTTTGTCCACATTATGATTATATATAAATATTATCTATCAACCAAATACACTGCCAAGTGCTGTTTTTCTTTTTCTGCTTTCCAATTCACAACATAAACAATTAATGCACCGATCACAATATTTAAGAGATGCTAAAATTAAGGACCCATAGGACATGCCATGCAACTGCGTTACAAAATAAAAGACAAACACAATCAAATAGTAGATATTTGAAGAGTTAAATGATTTCCCAACATAAGAAAGAAACAGCAACATAGCCACACCTGTAAAATAGAAGAGCCCTCAACATAATACAGTGCGAAAAGCAAAAATCCAAGAAAAAAAGGAATATCAGAGATGTATTACCTTGGGCATTACTTCAGCTTCGACTGTTGAAACATAATTTGATATAGCTCTGATGCAAAACAGAGCAGCTTCAGCTGGATGCCATTGATTATGTCCATTCCCCAAGCAGGTTCGGGCCTTCCACCATACAAAAAGATACATGATTCAAACAGATAAACATAATTAAAAAGGATCATTGAAATATTCCTTGAGGGTGTCATGCAAAAAGATTCTCATATAACTCCTAAAAAAATTAATCCATATAAAGCATGTGCCCTTTTTAGGAAACAAGACGGTTGTTGCACAGCATTACAGCATGGAAGGCAATCTGAGGAAAACACCAGAAGCAACAAGATCTCTATAAATGAGGCTCCAAAAGTTTTAATCACAATGGTAAAATAAAGCATGGTTATTGAAACGCCAGATTTTCTTTGCTGCATTGATATTGTTGAAAGATATGATCACCAAATGGCTTTTCACAAGATTTCTGTTTAAATCAGTGTTATTTCCATATGAAATAGCTAAATTGGTCTGCAAAATGGAGGGTAGTCCTCACCCAATCCAAAGGATTTTCCTCTGGTAGGTTAAATCCCAATCCTTTGCTTTGTAAAAGAACAGTATTGCACTTTGTAAGACAAATAATGTCAACAGATGTCATTATAGTTATCTCTCATTTCCATTTTGAAACTAAAATAATTCTGAATACAATTGAACCAATTCTTGAACAACCAATTTACTAAAAAACTAGTACAAATCAGAGGTTTGGTTTATTTGAAAATTAATTCATAAAAAAATTTACACACAATTCCTGGATGCCACTAAAGCCTCAAGAAAGGATATGGCTTCCATTTGTAATTTGCACGCCCTGTTAGTTAAAATGAAGACTTAAACCTTAGTTTCCGGTTCCCAAGCATCTTTCCACAAAACCAAAGAAAATTGTTATGGATCAAAATATAATACACACCTCATAAAGTTTCACGTAAAGAATTCTCAAAGTTGCATCACCGCCTAAAACTGATGCTGCATCAATTAATACATCCGTGACAGCTAGAAGGGTCACAGATTTTGTTAGTGTTGTAGAATATTATCTCAGGTCTCATAAAGGTAAAATATGAAACAGGCAGATTGAAAAAATTAAAGAGGCATATAACAAACTTAGCAATTGAAAGATACTAACAACAAAAGTGCAAGCAATGAACAGTTTTAAAACTATAGCAACAGAGGAAAATAATTTATCCAATTGAGTGATGGACAAGCAAACAAGTAAATCCAAATTTAAACAATATTTTGATTCGAATCATTGCCAGAAACTAAAACCAAACGTGGATTGTGCCAAGAAACGTTTGTTTGATCAAATAAAGTGAAAGTGACTGATAAAAAGTTAAGAGGTTGAACCGTATCTAAAATTTCAAAAACAAATAAAAACTCAATTTCTATCATTGAACTCATCACATGTAAGTCTCTCTACCAAACTCATTGGCATCAGCTACATAAACCAGCCACCTTGACAATCTGTTTTGGGCTAACTTCTATTATTACCTCACAATTTCTATCACAGAACCAAAACCTATTTATGTTTCCTTCAAAACTATCTAAAAGTACATTTTTTCCAATAACATAAATCCAATGCCTCAAGATCACCAATACTAGGAAGTTAGCACTTTTTTCTCACACTTCTTTCAAAATAATTGCTTATCAGTAATCTTGTTTGTCATCTGACAGCATAACCTAGTCAGAAAGAACGAAGTACGATGAGATTCTTACAGTTTTATACTATAGTAACCTAAAAGGAACAAGACACTTTGTCTTAAATAATGGCATTTGGAATATGCTCACAATGAAATACAATCAATATTAAATTGCCTTTACATGCCTTTTGTTTGCTTAATGATTTTTGAAATATTCAAAACAGTGCTAAAGTATTCTCCAGAAAGCTTATGACAGGACAAGCAAAGGAATATCCAATATCAAAGAGCCAATCATTACCATATCTTGTCTGTTTGAATTCCTTGAGATCTTCAACTGACAGGGTTTGATAATCTTGAGGATATTTAACTCGAAAGCTAACCTGTGATGACAAACCATATCTCTTTTAAGATCTTTTATGAAACATATAACAAAGGAAAATGGTTATTTTTAATGTGCATGCTTTCACTTGATAAAACTATAAACTAATTCTCCTTCCCTTCAGCGAGCAATTACAGCTTAAGAGAAAAAAAGTCGGCCAATAACTGTTCCATTTCTCATAAGCATATATTTATTGGCAGAGACAAACGAAACTTCACAAACAAAAGGAAATTGATGTGAACTTTTGGTAGGCTAATTATGGAAATTGCAAATTCTGCGGTTGTAAGCAAATAAGTAGAAAACAAAGATGATAAGAACTCTAATAATTAAGCAACCAAAACCAGGGACTGCATTATCAAATCATTACTCTTGATTTATACAAAATTAAGCAGTGCATTCATAGCATAAGATGGATAAGAACTATAATAACCAAGAGACCAAACATGGGGAGGCTAAATACTGCTTTCACTGTAACTGCTGTGTTACATGCTACATTGATAGCTAAAGTGTGAGCAGTGCAGCTTCAGTACTGCATAAATTTCTATGAGCATGCTTTGGCCAAACATCAGTAATGCATTTGTTTCTCTCCATTAGATACAACGACATAGAAATAAAGTCAGGACATTCCGTTGCAAGGTATTAACAAAGCAATCCCAACAAATGGATGCAAATAAGAGTGATAATGACAAAGGTGAGCAAACAATAGCAATATCATCCAGAGTTGCCTAGCATTATTTGGAGAAAGAATCTTCTAAGGGTATAAAATCACACACTAGTAACCTAAGTTGTTTCCACTTCATGATTGATTTTTGGGATAGAAGCTTCTTATAATATGCAAACATGCACTACTATTTGAAGTTGTTTCACAATTGACAGAACAAATATTGAGTTCCTGCACTTATTAACAAAAAAAACTCACCAGGGACACAAGGGACTCATAGGCTGAGTGAAAAACTTGCAGCCTCCTACTTCTCTCAACTTCAATGGATACTTCATTGCCAAATGAAGTATAGGAATCCCTGGTAGATTAGAATCATTATATTCAGACTTCCTGTAGAAAAGGATGCAGCTAATGCAGTAAAATTCCATATGGATTCACCTCTTAGTCAAGATATGTTGAAGATTGTGCCAGAAATTGAATGTCATTGAAGCAATATCATATTCTGGGTGTGAAGCAACTTCTAATAATGCATTTACAATAATCATTGACTCATCAGAACCTGGAAAAAGGGGGGAATTTCCGAAAATGCTAATCAACTGAAAAAGAGAAAGATAACAGTACAAAACTGGCTTCGCTATTCAACCATGAGCACTGTGTTGCTTCAAAGAAAAGTGAACAATAAGAAGCATAACATTTACACCTCAAGGTGAAAAGAACAAACAAAAACTTTGTACTAGTTGCTTCAGGTAGGAAAAGTATATACCAGTTGCAATCAGCTCGACATACGAATCACCCATGTCTGCAAATAATCTAGCAATGGCCTTCACATCTTCTTCATCCTAAAAGAAACATCATGTTAAATTACAATATCTGATTTGCTATATGGTTCTTGCTATGACAATGTATGCAAATATGTTGGAAGAGCAACTCCACTAAAAAATTGGATAATGAAAGGACATAAAATTTCAAGCCTAGAACACCGCCATAGTGCAATGGATGGTAGAGCATCTCCAATTAAAAAACAAAATGCTAGGGAGGAATTAAAGCATGAATATTATCCTTCAATCGCTGGCCCGGGCATGCAGCTCCTTTTAATAAGAAATTTCAGGAGCCAACTTCCACCAAAGGCAAAAAATTAGAACCGAGTCAGCTAATGATTGATTCACACCAACTCACATAGAATTCCTTATTCATTACCATCCAGTGAATGTAAAGCCATTATCAATTAGAAAATACAGATCATTTTGGCCATCATCTTCATATTATTCCAAACAAAATGAAATATTACATATGGGGGGCAGACAGATGCTAATTATCTTAATCTTATTATTCATTTGAATAGAACATGCCTCATTCTGATAGTGGAAACCCCCATCAACTTCAGTCAACAATTGATCTTTTTGAAAAGACACATCAGAGGCATAGTTATAAAAATAAAGCGCCCACACACACACACACACACACACACACACACATATATATATATATATATATATATATATATCGATTCATGTATTATATGCAAATTTTCTTTACATCGTATCATTTCTCTTGCTTAACTGTATATTAACAATAATCTCTATTCCCCTCCCATTACAGTTTCTTATTGAACAGCACATCCATCATTTCACATAAATCCAAATTTGTCTCATAAATTAATTTATTTTTATCAAATTTGGATGCAGGCTTTGAATAGTAAGTTTTCTTTAAAAGCTGCATAAACTAAATATGAATAACTACTCCATAACCAAGAAATTTTAAAAGCATTTCCATGAAATTCACGAGTAGTCAACCTTGAGGTCTTGAACCCTATTTAGAGTGCATAGGCAGCATCACTATTGCAATTCAAGGTCTACCCACCCCAGCAACAAAACAGAGTGAATGAATTCAAATGAACCACACACCATTTTAACAGGGGCCATTGTTTTAAGTTATTGGTTTAGCAGATCTAATATTATACAGTATCATCACTGATTGGGCTACATAACCGCAACAGCAATATGGAACTTTATGAATGCAATACCTTAGAAGAATCTCTGAGTTGCTCCTTTAGACTCATGACTTGAGGCACAATCACTTGAATTAAAGGCATCTGCACGGGAATGCCACCAGAGTTTCCAGCTGTTGTGTAATGTATCAATTCTGACATGACTGCAAACATTTAGGAGAGTAGAAGACTAAGTCTAGGACTCCAAACACACCTACAGATCCTATAGTCCTCTACAAATTACAACTGTGTCTGACTGTCATCTACACAATGGTTAAGATGAAGACAAGATGTATGATTGACATGCAAAAAGATTTCATTAATAATAACAGCATCTTCCTGAAACACTGGAAAGAGGAGGAAATCATTGAATATGTTAATCATCCTACTTTAACAGGGGAAGAAAGGTGGGTTGGAAAGAAAAGGAGATACAGATTTAATACACAAAGTTGTTGATATAGTTCCCAAAACGCATAGAAGAATCAAAGATGCAACAGAGTAAATGCAGCAACTTCGTTGTTAGGGATCAAGATCAGGATAACATCAAATAGATTCCTAAATTTTAAAACTTAACAGAAATGAACAAAAATGATGGATCACCAATATGATATTACATAAACTGCCAAAATAATTTTGAGCATATATAGTTGGTTTC
>Ga0307510_10006347_pt1 | contig 14106 bp, 15 predicted proteins | sample 12_EM_MG_FD_207224 | JGI IMG/M metagenome (GOLD analysis project Ga0307510, IMG submission 207224) | Populus trichocarpa ectomycorrhiza microbial communities from riparian zone in the Pacific Northwest, United States - 12_EM | ecosystem: Host-associated > Plants > Roots > Unclassified | place... | reverse complement strand
ACGGAGAAGAGACCTTAACAATATAACAAGTTAGCGAGTTATATTCTAACTCTTTGATATTTGACTATACTTTATTACTTTACCTTTATCAAACAATTATCAACGAGCCTTCCTGACTATCAATCCGTTATCTCGAATATCCTTGGCCTAGTTAGCTCGGAATCCTACCGTGTTAACTACCCCGTAACACTTTCCTGTATTCTAGTTCTGGTATCATACTATGTGTATAGTGAAAAAAAGTCACGGTAAAATATTTCCCCATACGATTAGGGTTCTATCTTACACGATCTTGTGGCATTGGAGGGCGTTGTGGCATTGGAGGGATAAAACATAAAACTCTGTGGCATTGGAGACCTTTGCCGTCGATATAATGACTTTTGCACATGACTCACATCATGAGTCATAGATTTCACACATGTGACCTATTAGCGTACATAACTTGTTTTATTAGTTTTGATTTAGTAAGTACTAGTAGCATATTATACAGTTGACTCATAGAGCCAACTGATAGATCTTGTGCTATGACTCACTCTTAGTCATAAAGGCCATGGGACTCACAGGTGTGAGTTATCAGGATTAGGGTTATATGAGGCATGCCAATATAAGAGATCTTGAATGGACATGTAAATAGGTTTTTCATTAAATCATCTAAGTAATACAACACATGGGCAATTGGGCATTGGCCCAGTCCTTTAACAATGACCTTCTCTAGGTGCAAAATATAAACTCTCTCTACTCTGTATCTGCTTTACTCTTTACCTTCAGAACCTGGGCTCCAACACGAGCCTCTAGTTCTATTGGAATAGGTTGTATTTTTTCTAATCCTCTGGAGATGACAACCTCTGATGTTAAGGCTATTGTGATAGTCTATCAGGCAAGCCACAAGGCAAATAGTCATTTCCTATTAGCAAACACTACTAACAGGAGTGTGTTTGTTATAGTTAACCTAAATTAACAGTTCAGATACTTTATTCTCCTATCTTGTCTATCACAAGTACATGGAAGAAGATAATAACTATGAATAGAATCCACTTTATTTCCCCTGATAGGTACTTCCATATTGTTATAGCAAGTCACCTCGATGAAAATGTGGTGAGCTTGATAAGAAGAGAGTTTGATTTGTGGATAGGATACAGCCTCCTTACTCCAAACACTTCTGTCTTGATATTTGATACCTTAAGTAGTATGTTCTTTTACTCTACTCTGTCATACTCACTTGTCTATACTAATAATTGAATAGTATATAATATCTTTATTAATACCTTCATAGGCTCAAAAAAGACACTGGGCCTTTGCTACTACCTCTAGGTTAATACAATAGTAACTGACTTGGAAGCAAGATAGAGCAAGTCACAAGCTCATTTAGAACATGACTGTCAATTGTAAGTTGAAGGGTCTTGCTGGGGCTGTGAAAGTTATTCTGTTTATTGAATTATATAAAATCAATATATTCAATGAAATAAAGGCTACTCTAAATATGGGCCGGATTGTGGGCAAGGAACCCTTTCTGGATACATTTGTATGCTTTTCCCCTCTCTACAATATCTTTATTACTCTTACATCCTACTAATCAATATCCATTTCTTGCAGACAATCTTCCCCCCTCCTCCAACCCTGTTGACAATCCATGCATCACAGTGGAAGAGCTTTTTCAGGGCAAATGTCTAATTGGTCTAAATCTCCAAATACCTTTTCCGTTGTCCCTGACATAGCTTTGCTATTTTGTTAAAAAAGGGATTCATAAACATAGATATATCTCTCGGACCAACTGAGTACACTTAAACTCATCTCCAACTGTTTGATCCTATTTTTATCGGTTTATTGCTTAATGGTTTGGCAAATAGCAATGTAACAATCCTATATTATTTGCTTTAGTGTAACAGGTCATAAAAGGTAATAGTTATTATATAAATTACTTTCCTGCACGAAAGTGAGGGTGGGTACTATCTCTTCAGAGAGTACAAAAAAGACTTGCTTGTATTTGCCAAGAACTATCTCTAGTTCTATTTCAGAAACCTGTAGTCTTAAACTATCACGATAGTCTCCAGATTCAGATTTCCCTTATCCAGTCGGTGCGTGATCCATGAGGTGTTAACTTTCTTGGTTCTTGAAGGAAAGTAATTGTATTACAACTACTAGTATAGAAAAGTACTCAGATGGTTGTATGAACTATAGATAACCTAACGGGCTCAAGAAAATAGCACATTTTCAAATAAGCACAAGTTTGGCTGTTTCTCAATTTTTGACAATGCTGGAAAACTCTATTTAGAGGTGTTTGTCACACATGATACCAGAACCTACAACCTAGCTGGGATGTGATGTGTCTAGAAATGAGATATACCTGCAGCCTCTATACTATTAAAACTGTAATGAAGTCAAAGAGCTATTATCAGTATATTCCACAGCTGAAATTCTTTATTCAGCAGTATGATTGATCTATTCACATTTTGGTGGCCTGGACATGGTGTTCTGAGCAGGTCGACTGGATCTATTATGATTGGCTTGGAGTTCTTGGGACTAATGAGTCAACATTCTCAACCGCAGAGTTTGGCAATTGGCCATGGGTCACTAGAAAAGCAAGTGAGAAATTCTATGTGAATTGATTTGATAAAACCTGTGAGTCAGGCAAGGAAAGCAGAATATTCTGAGATGTCTTTTGTTGTACTACATAGTCTAATCTAGTGTTTATTTCTAGTAAAGTGAAGGTGAACTCTGTTTTATATATTAGGAATATTAGGTACTCTAACCTTGTTCTTTTTCGACATTATTGTTGTGCAGAGTATGGGTGGGTAACTATAGTGGAGGATGGCACACCTGATCATAAGAGCATTTCTAGTACTCACTACAGAAATCTTAATCAAATAGAGACCACAAAATGGGTAGCTCAATCACCCTATCTGAACCTGATTGAGAACCTATGACTAGATATCAGGAATAAGCTGGGGGAGACATGGGGTTCAATTGGAGATATGGGGACACTGGAAAGAGCTGTGAATACTGCTTGGAATAGTATTACATATCACCATCTGGAGGGGCTGATTAGGACAATGCCACAACAGCTCCAAGCCATTATTGAGCCCGAAGGGGGCCCTACCCACTATTGACTTGAACTTCACTCACAGGTTCTCTATTTTAGCCTCTAGATAGTCATCTTTTCCCCTCAACTATTCTTGGAAAATATCCCTTGATCGTACCCAGAGGATATTGCCCAATCGTAGATACAGAATATTTCACTAGGCCAACCGTTCTCATAGGATATCACTTGTGGGTCTCCCATTCAGGCAGTGGACCGGCCACCAAACCACCCTCACTAGCTATCACTCGAATTTCTTCATACGGTTTTTTCTCTACATAACCGCCACCTCTCTTTTCGGCAATGGACCCGACTTTCGCCAACCCCCCTAGTACTCTGTGCAAGCAAGCCCCCTACGAGTGCACCCACCAACAAACCCCTACCGCCCCAATCCACCACATCCAGAGCTCCACACCGACAACACCGGAACAAGCGAAGTCGATTATAGCACCAAACCACTACATACATCCCGTCCCAAACAAGCCAATTTCTCCCCCAGCGAATTAAGAGTACCGGTATGCTACTTCCAAGTTTGTGTGAGCAAGTAAGCGAAAGTCATGAATGGAGGGAGGCTATCAAGGAATCTGTTTTTGTTTTTGTTTTTAACCACCGGTATAATACACAAGACGGGCGTGGTGAGTTTCATAGGAAACTTACACCCCCCCAGAAACTGGTCGGATCGATTATTTATAATACCTAACGCCATGATAAAGTGCTCTCTCTCTCTCTCTCTCCAAAAAAAAAAAAGGAAAAAAAGAACCCCAGCCTTCCCATGATGACATCTAGTTATTGGAAAGAGCTACCGTGTTTAAATATAAGGAGAGGAAAAATCAAAGTAAAATTTCATTCCCAACCCCCTCAACTCGATTGTTTTATTTATTCTGTTGTCGTAAGTTTATCCGGTTCACGGCCCAGTGGTGATGATGATGCGAGAGTAGTAGTAGTGGCATTCTTCCCGGCGGTGGCTCTCTTCTTCAGCACATTCTCGATGAAGGCTTCGCCGGCCTTGTAACTGCTACGGACCAGTGGGCCGCTGGCAACGTACAGGAAGCCCATTTCCAGAGCTCTAACCCTCCACATTTCGAAGGCTTCTGGGGTGATGTACTCGGTGACCTTCATGTGGCGCTTGGTGGGCCGCATGTACTGTCCAAAGGTCACGACGTCGACGTTTACTTTTCGCAGTTCTGGTAGCGATGCCGATGGTTCAGAATCTATTCCAAATATATATAGGGAAGAAGGGGAAAAAAAAGGAAAAAACCTCTCAAAGTGTCGAGAACCTCCTCCCCCGTCTCGCCCAATCCGAGCATGATGCTAGTCTTCGTGATCAAGCCGTCGCGAAAGCCCTTTGCAGCCCGGAGCACCTCCAAGCTCTGCCTGAACGTAGCCCTCCGATCGCGGACATAGGGCGTCAGACCCTCCACCGTCTCGACGTTATGAGCATACACATCCAACCCGCTCTCAGCCACCCTCCTCACGCAGGCCAGGTCGCCGGCAAAGTCGCCCGTGAGCGCTTCGACGAGAATGTGCGGCGCCCGCTGCTTGATCTTAGCGATGGTCTCGGCAAAGTGCGCGGCCCCGCCATCCGGCAGGTCGTCCCGATCGACGGATGTGAGAACCACGTAGCCGAGGCCCCACCGTTTCAGCGCTTCGGCCGTGTGCTCCGGCTCGTGCGGGTCCAGGGGCGCGGGGGCGCGGGAGGTCTTGACGGAGCAGAAGCGACAGCCGCGCGTGCAGGTGTCGCCCATGAGCATTATCGTCGCCGTGGCGGAGGACTTGTCCGTCCCGCCCCAGCACGTGGAGATGTTTGGACATCGCGCCTCCTCGCACACCGTGTGCAGGCCCAGCCCGCGCAGGTCCGACTTTATGCGGGTGAAGTTGGCGCCCGTGGGGATGGGCGTCTTGAGCCAGGTTGGCAGGCGGGCGATCGGGTTTCCGTACTTGTCGAAGGCTTGGGGTTTGTTGGCCTGGGGGGCGGGTTCTGGCGCTTCCCCTCCGGCGGTGCCGCCCGTGACGAAGTCTGAGAAGGAGGGGCCCGCATTGAGCTTGTCGGTGAAGGTCGTTGGCCGGCGCTTTCTACCACTGGTATTGCCCGTGCTGGGTGGTTGGGGGGAGGTGGTCGCCAGGTGTCGGACTATTGTTGTTGTTGTTGTTCCAGGGAGGCAGCGGAATTGAAGGGTTGTGCGGAGGAGGAGTGGACTTCTAAGTGACATTTTTGGACCTCAGTTGCGGGTGTAATTGTGGGGATGAATGCAGCGGTGGTGGTGGCAGACGAGTGGAACCCAGAGTAAGTTATGTCGAGAGTTTAGTGGTTGACCGAGGCATGGAGGGTAGGGTAACAACCAACAAGCTCCACCACCTAAAGCCCTAAAATACCCGAATGGGCCACCATTTTTCCGAGTGAGATTCTGTGTCCGTCTGAAGCACAAGGAAAACAAAAACTCAAGACAGGGATCCAACATAAGCATTAAATCGGAAACATTAAATCTGTGGCACCATACCCACATGCATCAGGACAGACAGCTAGGGTTTAAACAAGTAATTGATCGAACCCGTCGATATTTGGATAACAAGCAGCAGTAGTGTTGGGCTGATGCTCTACAAGTATTTACCTTCCTTCAGCATCATGATGCTATCCTATCCTAACATTACCAGTATTCCAAGGTATGATATCGGTAACTCTAGTGTGACAAAAACTTCCTTCCCACATATGATACGGTAAGCAAGTGCATACAGATCGGTAGGGTAACCTCACTCAGCAATGCCACCGGCAAAGAACCTCAATTAAGAACGTACCGTAGCCAAGCGGCATGCGCTGGACAACCATTCCTTGCCAGTACAGTACGGTACTGTACCGCAGCTTGAGTTACACCTGAGACCGGCAACGGCAGGGATGTCAGATATGTAAGCTAAGTTAATCTAACTCGACCCAGCCAATAAGCATACCTCAACCTCACGTAAACACATTCATTCATTCATTCCCCTTTTTTCACAAGAACAGAGAAGAATGTCAATGGATAATAATATTATAAAACGCCGAACCCATGCGCAAAGCTACAATACATGATATACATAAGACAAGAGGGAAAACATAATAACAAAGTGGAGACCATTGTCCGATTTTTTTTCCCTCTGGTGTTTCCTGCACCGTATCGTACCGTCCTATCCTGGTAGTGGTATGCGGGTAGTTATGATATAGGGTGGGACGGGTTGCTCCCACCCCGGGAGATTACTGTGTTGTGTGTTGTGTTGTGTTGGTGGAGGCGAGAGGAAAGGAAGATGGCAAATGGATAGGGAATAAAAAAAAAGGCTGGGGTATGTAAAAAAAAAGAGGAAGGGGGTAAGAAAACAAAAACAAAAAAACGATGCTCATGAGCTAAGTTAATGACCTTTCCTAACAATCATGTCACCCATTCGAGTAGTAAGTAAAGTAAGTAGTTTTTCGCTGTGATAAAAAGAAAAAAAAGAGGAGAATGGACACGGCATTATGATAAGGAAATAACGATTTCATCTAGCTTTAGGAGGAACCGGGGTTTCCATCGCTGAGCCAGGACGCAATGTAGCCCTCGATGATCTTGATCCACTCTATAAGCTTCTTCTTCATTTCTTCCTTCTCGGCGTCGGTTTGACTGCCGTCGCCGGTAGTGGGTGGGTTCGGTACGTTGGGGACTGGAGGGGTTATAATTAGCAAGGCCAAATCACAATCGGGACGGCTGAGAAGAGTAGACTTACTAGTGCTGTTTCCGGGGTATCCACCACCGGTTCCTGGATTGGGGTTGACTCCCGGAGGCGTGTTACCTCGGAGGTTGGTGATGGCGCGGCCAGGTTTGTCATGTTTGTAAGCATCGACACAGGCCTGCTTGAGATCCTGGCAGCGTCCAACGACGTAGAGAGTCTTCCCATCATCACCGCCAAACTCCAGATTGCTGGGGGCGAAGACAGTCGCGAGAGGGATGTATGTGCCATCGCCAGGGGACTTGGTGTTCCATCTGAGGACACCGGGGATGGCGTTCAAACTAATGAAGAGATTTCCATCGACATCCATGCGCATTCCATCGGGATCCATGCCGTGCTCCCTAGCCTTAACACCGGCATTGGAGAGGACCTGGTAAAGGTCCACCTCGGTGGTGGGGTTTTTGGGCTCGCCGGTGGCGGGGTCAATCTCAAACTTGTAGATCTTGGTGCTCGTGACGGTGTTGTTGAAGTTCTGGGCGGAGGTGACGTAAAGGTACTTGTCATCGGGGGAGAGGTCGATGCCATTGCAACGATGAATTCCCGCATTCCTCATGATATCCTTCGACACCTGCTTGAAGGCACGGGTCTTAATGTTGTAGTACCAAATATCGCCGTGCTCGCCCGGTTGCGTGGTGGCGGTGTAGTTCATTCCGGACATGTAGATGTAGGTCTCTGCACCATTAATGGTGAAATCATTGGGCTGGAGGAGCTTGTCATTAACCAAGAATGGGGTGTATTCCCTCTTGGGGAACCTTCCCTTCCATCGTCGCTTCAGTGCACTGTTGTCGTAGTCCTTCTGCCAAATAGCGTGGCCAACGGCATCACCAATCAGAACGCCCTGGGTACGAGTGAAACGGGAACCGGCAAAGTGGCTCGTCTTATCTCCAGGACCGGTGAGTGTGGGGTTCTTAGGGTCGCTTGTACCGGATTTTAGAGAAAGAAAGTGCGTCTGGTTCACGGCAAAGAGCTCCCCTTTGCGGTTGACGGAAGCACCCTCGATGGTGGGGCCCATGGAGTTGATGATGGGGAATTTGTCGGCGACAGAAGTGGCGGATACGGTTGAATTATGGACAGCGCCATGTACTGTGGCAGCCGCCAGGATGGCGAAGGCGATGGCAGTCTTCATGGAAAAGTTTTCTCGCGGGGGGGGTGGATCTGTTAGTTGTTGGTATCAAAGCGAGTGTGGGATGGTGGTGTGTGTGTGTGTGTGGTGTGGATGGGGGTGGAAGGAAGGAAGGAAGGAAAGAAGGAAAGAATAAATGGACTGGAAAGGGGAGATATAAGTGAGAGGAAGGGTAGAATAGAAAGTGAGGGCACCAGGGACGGTGGCAGGAGTTATATAAAAGTAGGGTACGGTGTGGAACTTGAATCAATAGAAAATGCAGGGGGTCCAGGAAGGTTGGTATCAGCCGCAGCAGCGAGTGGTCGGGATGGGTGTGACACCCACCACCCACCTTAGTAGGGTATCATACGGTGAGATCCCGACTCGGTAGGGACCCACCCAGGCACGAAATAGAATGTCGAGTAAAAAGATTCAAATCAGTCCTTCTGCGTATTGACGGTTGCGATGCCCACCCACCCACACCATGTATGAATGAGGGGATCAAGTTAGCGACGGTGTTTTGAAACATGAAGCGAACAACTTTCAAGACTTGCTTTCAATGTATCAGGATTAATTCGTGCCTGCAAGGCCAGTGAAAGGCTCGAGCTTAGTGGGCCATAGATTTCCTGGGCACTCCTTCGTCCACCTCACGACCCCCTTCCCTACTGTACCAAACTTCACTCACACACACTGATCCAGCTGGCCAGCAAAGAGGGTCATTGCCAAGGTGAGGCAGTACAAGTACCTCACAAGGAAGCAAGAGCCAAAAAAGCCACCAATAGATGCACTCGCTGGGTCGTTGGTAAGCCCGCCACATTGATCCAATCTCGCCTTTAGCTGAAAAGGGCAATACAAACTAAGCGCCGCACCTGGACCTGACCAAAAAAATTGGTGCATACGCCTGTGGAGCACTAATTTCGCCCACTGTGTTTGGGTAAGATGTGTTCCCCTTGCAACTAATTTACTTGGCAATCCTCGAGCGGGAAAGAGGAAAGGCAAATGATTGTCTTTTTCTCTATATTAACGGGTCATCTTGAATCTGGTCACTGCGCGTTCCTGGTACTGTACTTGTATGTATCATAATAAGGGTATGAGTGGATGGGGGAACAGTCTTCCCCTTCTGGCTCAGCCCTACCGTTATCATGCTTTACTGGGAAAAATCGAGGCAACGCTCGAGTGCACATTTGGGGCGGATGAACCATCTTGGCGCGAAACCTTATTAATTCTCCCGACAGCCCCCAGCCCCAACCCCGGATTCTAAGAATAGCTCGAACAGTGTGGCTCAAACAGCCAAAGGCGCAAGACCCAACGAGTCAGGAACACAAAGTTAAGGTAGATTTTGGGGGACGGAATGACGCGAGCAAGCACTATTCTTGGGGGGGGCCGGTTCGGTTCCAGTGAAGGTTTTGGTGCAGACTGGAACGTGTTAATTATTATGGAGATCGGTGCTGCAGAATTGCGCTTATCTCGAGCTTATATTGTCAGGGCACTAATTTATGCCGGGGCTTGTAGGATCTCGTCCGGCACCAGATCTCGACTCATCCATTTCATCTCCCACCTCTAGAAGCACTACCTCAGACGTCCCTTTATCCTTTAGGCATTGGCCCTTAGCCTTACCTATAATTTTACTCGCGTCAAGCTACGGTATTACAATATAACATTATTATGATACCTTGGTGCTGTATGGTAACTTGCTACTCAATTTTCGGGGGAAACAGGCCATACTTTCCTTGTGGTTCGTGAACTCACACCCGAGATCGGCAGATGCAACCCTCACCTGGATGATGAAACGGCCACCTCGGACAACACTTGAGGCTCTTAAGCGTGTGTTTTTTCCTCCACAGTACCGTAGACAAAGAGAACGCGAGCCCTGCCTCGCGAGCTGCCCACACTATAGGAGCCATACCGGTATTCTGGAATTCGCTTAGCAGTTCCCTCAGGATCTGGAATCGCATGCGCAGGGGCAGATTATTGTACGTTAGGTTCGTTTCGTTTGACAATTAATTACGGTAGCCGCTGGCGGGATGTTCTTCTCTTGGAAGGTGGCTGTGCGTGCTTGGAAGTCAGTAGGCAGCAGGGACATAAATAGCCTACCGTAGGGATATACCAGAGGGCGCTTTGACGCTGTAGAAGAGAGGAAGGCGCACAAGGCACGGGGGAAATGTCTTTGCACGGGACGGGCTTTATTGCGCGGGTTAGCCTAAGCTAACCGCTCAGTAACCTGCCGGCTTGTACGAGTACTCGTACCGTACTTGTATATTCCTGGACCACGGCCGCCAGCCTTGTGGTACCGTACTAGTACTGTAGAAGACCCTGAACGAAGAACAGCACATACAAGTATGCATGAAGTGTATTAAATAGCCGAGATAGCCTCCAGGGTCGACGATCAAGCGTGTTAAATTCATCACTTATGCTACTGTACTCATTTCCCCCACACACTCGCTGGCCGAATTCCTTGTTTGGCCGAAAAGGTTGATCCCATCTGCGCTATTGTGAATATCGTGTGGTTCGTGATCTCCGACCTGGGGGGGGGTCTTTTGCATGGCTGTGCGGAAATTTTCGCAATTAGAGCCGGGTGTTGGTGACGATATGGCTTTATCAAAGGGGTTCATGGATGGGTGTACCGGTATTTGAATGGGTCACTGATATACGGTACACTATTACAATGTCATGCTATTGAAAAGTTCGCAGGGAGTGGGAGATGGATATTAGGTTACGGCACTAAGTAATCGTTTGATAGATGTGGGGTAGTGTTGATCGAGATGGTGGATCGGGAACTTGGAGTGTTGGAGTCTTTAGCCGATAGCTTATTGGATTGGTATGGAGGGGGTGCTGTAGAACATATGGAGCACAGTCCAGCTCGCACTCTGGATACTGCATAAACAAGTGTGTGTGTGTGTGTGCGCGTGCTCGAGTACAAGTGCCAGTGGGGTAAGTTAAGAGACGGGGGTGATTTCGCTTTCGCTAGTTAACCAAGATTGACTTTTCATTGACTTTCTGGCAGGTCTAAGTGCACAGAACAGTTAACTTGAATGGACCGCTGAGGATATATTTGACTGGCCAACCTTAAACAACTGTTCAATCGCTTCTTACCGGACCCTGGACAGGTGAAAGTCGCATTGGCGCTAGTGGGGATTTTCTTGAACCTGTCCAACCACCGCTGCTGCCTATGTTTAAGCTGTGGCGAATTTGCTTTCCTCCTGGCCTCCTGTTGGCGCATTAGCTCCGATCTGACTTTCACCAGATTATACCGTTACCCGTTATCGGCAATATCGTAAACTGTCACTTGAGGTATCAAATCATACTAAAATTGTGTGGCTGATGCTGCCCCCTTTTTATTCCTTACACCAAAAGCGCCTCTTTAATACCGGTAACTGGGTTGACAAGCACCTCTCTTGTTTGCTAAAAAGACCTCGACATTGCCCGTATTATCCTTTACTCTCCAGGCTTTTCGTTCGATCATTCATCGATATATTTTTTTTAACGGTATAGAGTTTCCATTCTCAATTCAAATTTGCCTAAAAGTTGTCCATGATCTGGTGGGCGTGGGAGCCATCGGGGACATTAACTCTGCATCGGACTCGGGCCAAGAAAGCAGCCACTTGAATTCGGCACCCGCCTTGCATCGTGGCGGAAACTTGGTGCCTCCCCTTTTGTTATCCACGGCTAAGCTTGGGCCTACAGTGCACGTCGAGAATAGATATGCCAACCAACCAACCAGCCAGCCCGCCAGCCAGCCAGCCAGCCTCGGAGACACAGTAAGCCGGTGAGGTGTTGAAATAGAGTATGTCGATGACCCACAGATTAGGGCCTGCTTGTCAGCTGCGTGCAGTGGAGCATAACACGGTGTTCACGGATCTCGCTTGTCTCTTTTTGCCGAGCATGAGATGATAGTACTGCGCTATCGAATCGAAGAATGGGGGAGGGGACGACAGTTCTCATATTTTGTGCTGCATGGCGGGGCTGTAGCCGCACATGATGAGCAGCTGAGTGTGGTTTATTCTTACTCGGCTATTCGAGCAGAACCTGTAGGTTTTGAAAACTTTTTCGAATGGCCTGGGTATTATCGGCATTGCCGGCTATGGCATCGGGGAGTGCTACTCAAGCACATAGCACATTTCTTTGGCTTTGTGGGGTCTCCCCTTAGTAATTTGTTCTTCATGGGGAATTCATATTATGTTATAGCATAGGAATGTATAGGGGTTGGTGTGGTCTGAGGTCGTCGTCGTGCATGTATTCTGTAATGTACTGAATAAAGTTCAAGTTAGTCAGACCTCAGGCTAAGAGGGACCGGCAGAATGGTTTAAAGGGCGGAGAAGAAAAGGTTTCTCGTAAGGGTCCTATCATAAGATCAAACTTCCCTACTGCCCTGAGAGATCCTGTCATAGAAATTTTATCCCGAATAAGAGATATTATGATATCATACTGTGGATGCTTTGTTTCCTATTGAGCCCAGTAATTTCTTTCCCCTACTCTCCTGATACCCCGAGGAGTCTTACCCCCCAGAGTTTCTGAACCAATCCTAAGGTTAGGGAAGGGTGCCTGAGAACCGGTTGGCTGATACTAAGTCCCTGCACTGCTCAATTTGAAGCTCTGGGGAAATCATCAGGCCTCTACTATTCTAGAACTGGGGGGTTCTACTCTGTGCCAAGCATGAATCCTGCTTCTCTCCATCGTACCAGGGTCTTGCAGGATGGGGATTGCTCATTTGGGGGCTCTGTGGGTTCTGTCGAGGGACTATCGTAGAGCACATTGCGTCTAAAATGTGAACCTGGACCGTTGCACCATGTAACACTCGGCCCTGTGGGGAATTAGGGTTATATCATGAAAATGATATCATATCATATCGCAGTTTTTCAAGATTCGATGTTTTATACATAATGATAATATTATTATTATAGTGGGTATGCTTTTAATCCTATCTCCCCACTTCTTTTTAACAAGGTGGAAAGAAGGGAACTGGGCAAAGGAGAACAGGGCTAACAGGTATCGGAACTAGGATTCCGGAAGGAACTGGGAAATTATGGGAAATCGAAGTCTGAATATAGGTAGGTTAGTATTTTTATAGTATGGCCCTAATTCCTCATAGAGTTGAGTGTTGCATGGTCGGCCTAGGTGCGGACTTTAGAACGCAGGGCGCCATTCAACGAGCGGCAGGTGTAGTCTGGGGCTAACTCTGCCAGACAAGAAAATGGGGCGAGGGGCATGTTAATGTTGCTCCACATGTGGGATGCTCAAGGTTCATTTCCGTTCCAACATGTTCCGGCTGTATTGGGGGGGGGGCCGTACAAAATAGACAAATGCTGTGATGAGTGTAAATGCAGTTTTCAAAAGTATCTGGATGTCTTGGGGCCAAGACTGGAGGATTTATCATAGGTGTAAATTTGAACGCCTTGGCGCCCAGACATCCGGATGCTTTTGAAAATCGCCACTAGTTACTTGGGGGGGCAATCGAACACTGAGTGAGAGGCTGTGATGAGGGTGTGGGAAAGTTAGGGGAGTGTTAGGGAGTGGCTTATTAGTTCTCTATTTTGTATGATATATGGGAAATATGGCTTAGGGCGTTGTGGTTAATGAGGGTGAGAATGGCTGATAAATTGAATACCTGTCTCTAGATATTAGTATGAAAATATAGAAATTGATGACTGCAGCTGAATCTCGTCCAAACCCCTGCGGGGAGCCCCTTCAATGATTAATTGATTGGTTAACCTAAATTAACTATTTATCATGTTATTAACATTATTGTGGGGTTGCAGTTGAACAAGGGCAAGCAAGGGGCGGGCAGCCCTACCAGAATGTTATGATACCGCATTTTTTTTGGGCATATCCGGAATGCCGCTAGGGGAGCCTAGAGCGGAAGAGGTGAAATAGGCGAGTTTGCTATCATACTTGCTTCAGGGGAGCTGACAAGCTTGCGTCATCAACCTTTCAAATTGAACGTCAACCAGCAAAAGATACTAGTTTATATCGGGGGGGGTCATGGCAAAGGTTCTTTGAACTTGGATGCAAAAAAAGGGTTGCCGTCTCAAGCGGGAATAAGTAATGGAATGATTTATCAGCGATTCAGTCTTGCTTCCCAGAAGGTGTGGGAGGATTAAATGCGAATAGTGTCTCAATTGAATTGATATATTCTTGCTCAAGTTTTCTTGCTCCGCTCCATCACCAAATCTCACACGCTGCGTTTTTGATATGATACTCG
>Ga0307510_10006346_pt1 | contig 14107 bp, 10 predicted proteins | sample 12_EM_MG_FD_207224 | JGI IMG/M metagenome (GOLD analysis project Ga0307510, IMG submission 207224) | Populus trichocarpa ectomycorrhiza microbial communities from riparian zone in the Pacific Northwest, United States - 12_EM | ecosystem: Host-associated > Plants > Roots > Unclassified | place... | reverse complement strand
TCTCGATCTCTTTCCTGGGAGCGCTGACTAACTGATTATAGGAGACACTTCCATCTGGCGCAACTGTTGTTCCAATCATTGGGATGTCGGATCAGACGCATCTGAGCAACCTTTCAGGTGACAAGAAGGCATGGCCGGTCTATTTGACTCTCGGAAAGCTTCCAGCAACACGGCGTAATAGACCCGGATCCTTTGCAGTTCTCCTTCTTGCGCTATTGCGGGTTCCCCCCAAACTTACAAAGTCCTCCGCAGACCACTTGCAGAGGCAAATTAATGCCGACACACTGCGAGGCGTCTTTGAACTCCTGTTTGAGCCCTTGCAGAACGCGGCGCTGGAGGGCGTCAATATTGACTGTGCCGACGGGAAAGTGCGAAGATGCTTTCCAATATTCTCCGCGTGGATTGCTGACCATATAGAAAACGTTACACTTCATGGGATAAAATCGAATTTTTGTCCTAAATGCGAGGTGCTTCCAGGAGAATTAGGAACCGACGCCAACAGCCACCGGGCCCGAGATTATGCAAGTTATGAACGTTGCGAGCGTGAGTCTGCCAGTGACGACTCCCGCACCATGTTTGAAACTCTTGGTATCGATCTTGAGAAAAACATGTTTCACGGGCTTCACCGGATTTCGGCGCCTGGTCTGCACAAGCCAGATTTGCTTCATACAGTTTATCTTGGGTTATTCAAGCACTTGATGCACTGGATCTTGGGCTCTCTCAAGAAACACGCCCGGCTCCAGGCCTTTGACGACACCTGGAAGGCGCTACCGCCATACCCGGGGGTTTTTGTGCCCAAAAAGGCCTATCGCGAGGTCACGCGGTGGCAAGGAAAAGAGATGAGGAACCTTGGGCGGTGTCTTTTGGGGGTTCTCGCCGTAGCACTGTGGGGCTACTAGATGAATTAGTTAGATGTTTGTTTCTTTTCATGTTTATATTATTATGTGGGACTTGGGGAACGGACTACGGGCATATGGCGGTAGCGGGATAGGTATCGGCGGTTGTCATGGGAGATATGGGACGGATACGGGTATATAAGACCAGTAGATAGCTTCATAGCCAGAGCGGCGACAACGGAGACAACTACAACCTCAGCGAGTGAGGACCTTTAGTGATCGTGAACCTTTTGCTTTCTTTCTTGCTACGTGACTTCGATTGATTTTGCTCACGGAAGAGAGACTCCCGGTAGTGTAAGCGGTGTTTGCCCATACCGGTACTCTTTGTCGCTTGTGTTCTTTGCCGGCCACGATCTCTATCCTCCGGACAGTGGAAGTCCTACCTTCGATTCGTCTCGTCCACCAGGCAACTATTTTTCCGTACAGCACTGTGCCAGCCCGAACAGCCGGCAAGTAATACCTTTCAAACATGCTCTAGACTGTGTCCGGGCACTGGTCAACTTCAATATGATGGCGCAATACCGAAGCCACACCCCCGAGCCGATAGCCTATATGGAGGAATATCTCGACCGGTTTCACAGGATGAAAGATATCTTCTTGGAGTTTCGATTTTCTAAACGAACACGGGCCAAGGTTGACAAGCAGCGAAAGGAGCTACGACATCAGTGAGCCCAGAGCAACATGCGAGTGGCACCGTCCAAGTGGCGCCGGCGCCTCGAAGACGATCGGGATGAGGAGAACGAGCTCCGTATGGACATGATCCATACGGAATCCCATTTCAACTTTGTTAAGATGCATCGGCTAAGTCACTTCTCTGATCATATACGCCAGTTTGGCAATATCCCAATGTATTCCACCGAGTTCGGAGAGCTCGCGCATAACGAACAGATCAAGGACGGATGGAGACCCTCAAATAAGAACGATGTCGAGCGACAAATTCTTCACAGCTACGGTCGTCAGCATGCAATCCGAATGAGACTTTTAAACCTGAATTCGCTCTGACGTCGCGGAGCCAATCTCACTGACGACGTGTCCGACGTCCTTGATTTTTGCAAGGTGTTAGGACTCTCTCTTGACCGGATCTGTTTGGAATTGATTCGATACAGCCGACACAACCTGCCCACTGAACGCCGCCTTCCCGAAGAACCAGCAATATTCCAAGTACTTCCTGTTGAACTACTAACGCAACTCGAAATCCCGGTTTTGGCATTCCAGGGAACCGATGTTTACGACATCCATCGGGCACGATGTATAGGAACTCACCGATTTCAGAATCAAGAAAGTCGGAATGATTGGGTTTAGGTACAGGCCGGAAGCGAGGAGATGTATGGTGCGCTGAGGGGTCGTCTCCCGGCAAAGCTCGTGGCGCTCTTTAAAATCAGGGACTGCAGCCAAGACACCGTGCCGCGGTTGGCACGCGTTCAGATGTTGAGCCCTGTGAACTCAGGCCGGCCCTCTGATATACACAGTCTTGTTATGGTTCAGCTGAGAGAAGATGCGCGAGAGTTTACATTGGTTGACATAGGGACAATTCTCGGCCTGGCTCATCTCATTCCAGAGGGAGACCGGCGCTGGCTCGTCAACAGCCGTATCGACTTGAGGACGTTTAACAAGATTTATTAGTTATACAAATGGGGGTATGATGGATATGTGTGAAGGTGTGTATCGGGTGCCATGGCAAGCTGTATATATAGTGTGTACTAGTATGAAGAAAATATATAATTAATACATGAGTTAAACGTGCCAGTGATGACTACTCTCAAGAGACGCCACAGGACGTTGGCGGGCGCAGGGCTGGCACAGGGTTCACGCCAGGAGACTAGGGGTAGGAGTATGATAATCCGGACGGCTTCCGGAAGGGGCTGGCGAATTGAAAGTGTCAGGACGCTGGGATATGGAGAACAGGGGGGATGTCAGGTCCGGATGCAAGGGAGTGTTGCTGCGCAACTCAGGATGCAATAGTGGCGTGCGGGCGGTGGGGACGGACTCAGGACGCACGGGAAGCGTACGGACGCTGGAACTGAACTCAGGACTCACAGGACGCACGGGACGCAGCGACGACGTCGCTGGCGTCAGGACGCAGTGAGGGCGCCTCAGATGCATGTGTTTTTTTTGCTGATGTATATATATATACATTTGTTATATATTTGTCTCAAATTGTGACTAAGCAAGGCAGATTTCACATGACTAATAGTTATTAGTCATAGGTATATTATTCTTTCACACTATAAACTCAATTGACGCATAGTATTTTAAATGACAACGCTATAGGGAGTCATCGTTATGTTATGATTGATTGATTGTTTTGATGACTCACAATTGTGAGTCATAATTATGATATAATAACTTTTGCACATAACTAACATTATAAGTCATGGGTTTCATACATGTGACTTATTTAAGCACATGATTTAGATTATGGGTTGTAATTAGTTAACGGCACATTGTGCAGTGACTGATAGGAGTCATCTGATCGATTTCACACTATGACTCATGATGAGTCATGAAGGTTATGTAAAGTGAAGGTGATGAGTCCCCAGGGTTAGGGTCGTGAAGATGCCTCTATAAGACAGACCTCCGGACCTGTGAGATATCATCTTCACAGAACCATCACAGTGCCTTTCTATACTAAGAAGGTTACAGTACGATTCTCTTTATCTTTCCACTATTGAGTTCTACAAATACTCCACTCACAATCATTCCTCCCCTTTGATTATTATAACAGTCCAATGAGTGACTTCGATAATATAAAACTATTTTGTTAGTTTGATACAATAACAAGACAATCCCATACTATCTGAAGAGATAGTAAAGCTTCAACTTGAAGACTGTAAGTCCGCCTTGTACTAGCGGACAAGATAGCAAAGTTCACAAGAGTAGGTAAGGAAAATGGTTACCTGTTGTACTATAACATAAGAACAATAGGATTGTCACAATATTCAGTGTGATAAACTATATATGATCCTAGAGCCCACTTAGTTTTCCTGTTCCTGTTACTTGTTTTCTACTTGTTTGAACTGAGATTCTAGTATCTTGGAAACTTTGGGATATTTTCAGAAATCAATTTATCAATTGTTCACAGGGGGTTAAATACCTTTTTGCTCTAAGTACACAGACCATCTCACATGTCTCACACCTCGGATAATCTACTACAGGGCTCCCCCTATTTTCGGTCTCTTCTTGCCAGTAACATGTAAGAGGGATTAGCTAGAATCTGCTAGATAGAAAAGCACAACAAAAAGCGGACGCAGACCAAAACTTCAACTATAGGAAAGGAGGATTTTTCAGAACTCTATCATGACATTTCCTTTTTCTATCGGGAATTTCCTAATTCCATCTACTTCATCTTCCTACTTCCGATACCTTGAGTGGTAATTGTCCCTCCAATTGGATCTTTGTTTGTCCTTTGTTTCCTTCTGTTGTTACTATCATTTCCATTGTTGGTCATGATTTCAAGACTATCTACATCTTATGTTTGTCTGTTCTGGAATTGACCTTTCTGTACCAAGAATAGCATTCCTACAACTGTCAAACCTCTTCCTATCCGCAATCCTGCCAACTGCTTTCCAAACTGAAAACGCAGACCAAATAGGTCAGAATCTTACCGGCCAAGTTCATGTTATGATATTTGAAAAGAGTCCTGAGCTGCAGCTTACTTTCTTCCCCCAGTGCCTTCAATATATTTCTCCTCAGCACTTGGCATTTGCCAAGATGGAAGTCTAGTGGGATAAATACATCCTAACCCAATTTGGGGATTTTGGGTCAGTATTGGTGTAGAACTCAGAAGGTTGTAACGAAAAATAGTTTAACCACTGTAGGGAGTAGAAGGCGAAGTGAAAACATACTGAGAAGATCATGGAACAAGCTTCCATGTTTGTTGAACTCAAAGGATGGTCTTTTCCTCTTACTTGTCTTCAGTTTCTACATGTAAAATAGGATATTTTTCATGAAGAAGAAAGGAAGAGGAGCAAACTCAGAGAAAGAATAAATTTGCGTGATACATTGGGTATGTACTTAGATTTCGCATGATTTCAGTGTCCCCAAGCATCCTGTCTGCCAGGCAGGCACTGCTAGGACGCCAGTACTGGGCATACTACGCTTCTGCCTCAATCCATAGAGTAAGAGTGTCAATTCTTTAGGAAAGACTTTCATCTAACAGGGTGACAGTAGGTCCCTACAGTAGACTATGCATCTGGAACCACTAAACTCTACCTGCAGTCCTCACCTCTAACCTAATATACTATATAAGGCATTATATTTGGCAACGTCTTTGGTCTACATAATAGACAACCCCTACAATGCTGCTATTCGTCCCATCTGGACCCTCAAACCGAGGGCCTGGACGCTTGAGAACACTGTTTTATCTATATCTACTGCCAGTGCGGGTAATTTTCCCTGTGAGCGATCTTCTGATCTGATACGTGACCATCTCCACTTGCTCTAAAGCAACTGCCACCCCCTCACAGCCTGATATGCCCCAATCCCATCCACCTATTAAAAGCAAAACCAGGTTTGCTATACAGCTTGGCAGTGCATAATACTCTATATAATTTTTTTCTCTCTTCATTTTTTTCTTTCGTAGACCCACTTTCTTCTTTCTTGCCACTACCCCACCCACAATACCTTTTATTATTCAAACCAGAGTTCTTTTTTCTTTAAGCATATTTCTTCCCTGAATACTGCCCATGACTCTTTGCATGTCCCCCAACCTCTTACATACCTGTCAGCTCTACTTACAGATATCATCCTTCTCACATCTCTTTTGCCCTGTCTTCTTCCACCGACTTCTCCTACCCTCTCATGCCTCTTCCCACTCTTTGATCCTATCTCCCACTTTCCATATACCCTTCCAGCTCATTGCCCCACCCCATATTCACATATTACTTACCTCTTCATCTCATATCAATTCCCCACTTCCTACCCCCTCTTACTTATTCCTTTTACATTCCCACATCCCTTTACAATTGCCGATATCAACACAACATTCTTCATCTCTTCTCCGATAATATTCCTTTGGCTCCTCTACTCTTCCCCTATCTTACTATTACTTTCCTCATATTTTCTATCCTCCAACCACTCCCTACTCCGTTTATTAAGCTTGAAAAATACTCACTAATTAGAGTTTTAGATTTTGAAAACTATATTGTTACAAACCTTCCTGAGCTGCCACTTCTGCACCAGTTGACCACTCTATATATTCTGCAAGGTATGATATAACCTATTATACCACAATAATTATTAAATATATAGTAACTATTCTTAATGCACTTCAACGAACTAGGTTGATTGGAATAGTGTATGTGAATTCTTATGATATAATATATATTGATAAAATGTTGTACTTCTGAATAGGGAACTTTACTTCCTCTAGCTAAACTCCAAGTCAACTGAAAGGAAAACAATCAGTTTTCCCATCTCTGAACTTACAGCCTTCTCATCTTGGCCTTAAGGCACTTGGAACTTTCTTCAGGTTTCTCTTTAAACACACCTGATTCTCTGATCAGCTTCCTCTCTCATATCTTCACCTTGAATACTCAGTACAACTCGATGACAGATGAGAAATTCTCAAGGCTTGAGAAGGGCTGCTATTTTGAACCTACTAAAAACTAAAAATTTATTGCAGAGCAGATTACCTTTAGGAAAAGGAGAGAGAGAGGAATTAATAAGTTCAACTTGAACATGGCAGCTGGAATCTAAAATGCATACTGGACAAATGTATTTCAAACATATAAAAATGTTCACAAATTCTAGAGGCTGAGGTGGAACAGCTTGGGCTGATTGATACTGATGTTCATCGCTGCTTCTATTTTCCCTACCACAAAACAACCAAAATTCCCTATATAAAGAGCAGCCTACTTACAATCTATGAAGCATACCATAAACAGTGCAAAATGACTATACTGGGTATTTATTTGAAAATGCAGCAACAATGGAAGAACACCCTCGGGTGGAGGGAGGTGGAGGAGAAAAGAGAAGGGAGCTGAATGACTGTATATGAGAGTGGCTGCTCGAGGTAGGGGGGCAGGTAATTAGTTCTTCAAGTTGTTAATTCTGCTCTGAAGCTTTGATTGGGGTGAAGGGTATTGAATGAGTTTTTTTAATAAAGAAGACATATTATATAGTTCCAGAAGACTAAACCCCATACTAAGTTTCTTAGAAAAAATAAGACAAATTTGGTAGTGACACCAAGTGTAACATTTTCCGGTAGGGGTTACCCTCAGGCTGCTTTACCAATACCAGGAGAACAATAAGAAAATACAAGTTGATATGATAATTCAGGTTGTATAATCAAACTATAACCTTTTCGCAATATTTTTGACAAAATAAATCAGTATAAATTTACAATTATTTATGATAGTTGATTGATAGATTAACTCTAGAATGATGAAGGATTAATTATCATATCAACTTGTATTTTCTTATTTGTTTTCATAGTATTGGGAAAGCAGGGTAACCCCCCTAGGGGAGTGTTACACTTGGCGTCACCACCAAAATTGTCACATTTTTCGTGAGAAACTTAGTACAGAGTTTAGTCTTCCGGAACCATACTACCTTCTCTGATTTCTTATTATCCCCCAATCCGTGTTGCCCCCGTTGGTTGCCTGCGGGCCTGGGGCCAATTGTCAGTTCCCGGCTATTACTAATCTACTATTATTGAGGCTTTCATTTTTTTCCTTCCCTTTCGTCTTTACTCTTTCGATTTATCGCTATGGTCGGGAATCTCTATATCACGGGGGACAATGAATCCCTCTGAAGTGTTGTTTTACTATTACAAATCTTTTTGTATAATATCATTTCTTCCATTGGGTTCCGCAATTCCTAGAAACCAGAACCACAGCTTTGCGCAATTGCTCCGTTGTCATAAAACTTCTATTCGCAACCTTGGACCCCTTTTATCTTCTCCTCTTCCACAATCCTATGTAGTGCAGTTCATCACCCCAATCCCCTGGCAGAACCCTCACAAACGCACACCACCTGCCCCAGTTGTGTGATGGTTTCTGCAAAAATGTACTGTACAACGACGACCGTATGCCATCGGTCCCCCCTTCATCGTCTCCCTTCCACCCCAATACTTTACACACCTTTGGGCGTCGCGGTTCGGGCTCGGTAGGCCCCCACAGGTCGGCGGGCTACTGAGGGTGGTCGCGGCGGTACGCCCCGGCCCCTACAGATCAAGAAGGTTAAACAATCGCACTCAATGCCCTTCCGTAAAAAAGGCAAAGGGAGACAAGAAGGGAATTAAAAGGATAGAGAACCCAAGAGGGGGTTTCCTGGAATGAACAACCAACCAATCCCCAGGGCCCGTAGTTCTTCTGCGGATGTATTGGGCCAGGATAGATATAAAGGTAAACCTGATTGGGATGAGGATTCAAATGTTGTTAGGAACCCCCAGTAGAAAGGGGCATGATCGCCCTCCCGGAGCGAGGATGGCCTGGCCACAACAGCTTGCTACAATAAAAACGGTAAGTGCTTCCAACCACGGCGAGGGGGCTGGTCCCCATCTTTGCGAAAATTCTTCCGCAATGGAGCCCAACAATTCAGAAGGGCACCAGTCGCATCCCCCTAGTTAAACTGAAGAGAATGCTTGTTTACTTCCTTACTCCGACGACCAATCTCCGCGGGATAAGAATAGGAAGAATAGATTGTTGCGAGGGGCATCAAGCGCCAGTGCGAAATATGACAAGGCAGCCAGGCAGAGGCTTGAGCAGAGAAAATTGAGAGCAGTGAATTGAGTTCTCGAAGAGACTGCCCCAACAAAGTCCCACCAAGAGACTGGTGACAGATAGCCATGTATTTATCCCGTGGGAATAACTGCGATCCAGGCTAGTGGTCGAGCGCGCGCCAACTCCAGAAAAAGGGAGAGGAGCGATAGCATATCTTCCAGAAAATCCGTTCTCACAAACGCTACACCGCCGGAAATTTCTCCCACCGAACCAGATGCTACAGGTGATGCGGGAAGGCAAGCCTGCGGGAGTTTCCCAGAGAATTCCGTGGCAGGCGATATGTAGCAACTAGATGGCCAAGATGGATAAAGACACGTTTCCCGCGACGGGAAAAGCATCCCACCTCCCGGCCGTGTCGGCAGTGCCAACTTTCTCGGGATAATTGAGAGCAATATCAGTGAGAAGAATGGAACCGGGCACCAGAAATGCAGACAGTGGAAGCCAGGGATGTTGATCCTTAACGGGGCGATTAGCAGCGAACGGGATACTCTTTCTATACATAGTAGTGAATCTGGGGAGTAGAATGGGTTTTGGATGTCGGTTGAGATTCAGGGGAAAGTTAGCAGTCGTGCTGGATACGCCGGTCAGTGACAGAGTGTTGGCCCAGATGTTGGTCTCTTGATGGAACTAGCGTCAATCCCATGCCTATCTGCTTGGCAATCTCTGACAAAGGTAGTCCGTATACCCCTAGTACATCCAGTTCAAGTATGAAGTCGGGGGTGAAACGAATTCTGGAGCCGATGGAAAGCATGAGGGTAGAGTTTCGGTAAGGACCTCTCCACGCCGAATAACATGCACACTCTCAATGCCTCAGGAATAGTGGCAAGACAACGGCTGCTAGAAGATATTTTGTGTCTCTCTCCCGCAGACGACCGTCACGATTTCTAACCCACAAGCAACTTCAAGCGGCTGCATAAGCCATACCTCACATTATGGCCCGGAGGTTAAGAGCCCCTCTATTAGTAAAACCACGGGAATATTCTCTTTCAACCTATGTCATTTGTTCAAGCTGATCACCAGAGCTAATTTAACTATCCGGTTTTTGGCAAAGATATTGTGATAAGAGCCGAGTAGTCTACCCCGTTACACACCGTCATATTCCGCTGCTTGTGTGCTCAATCTTAAACCGCTTGTTCTTAGCAGGACTACATTAATCTCTACAGTGGCGATTGATGATAACTGTGTCTTCGCCTGGGGCTAAAATTGAAATTCGGGGCAAAGGAACCCAAATTGTTGAAGCACTCTCACTACCGAGATAAAGGGTAGGAGTTCTTGCAAAAGGCAATTAACTTTGTCAAAGGGTATATCGGCTTACCAAGTTCCATTAGTTCAAGCGGATTCTGAGAAACCCACAGAGATCTTTATTCCGACACAAACCTTTTTCGACCTAGTAGAGAGCCAGGCCAAGTTCAAGGAAATCCAGGATTGGCTAAAGAGTATTTAGAGAAGAAGCTTCGAGAAGGTGCCGTTGGAGGCTCAGCAACTTGAGGGGATGCTATGAGAGAGCTTGAGGCAGCGGCCGATCGATATATGCCAGAATTGAAAGACTAGAAGGTAGGCGTATAATGGATTGAACAGTTATAATCACAGCCCGCTATCTGGACCTCGCAACAACAGTCTTCCGAACGGATACCCATCCTCGCCAGGGGGTGGTGGCGGTGGCAGGATCGCAGATCTGGCCGTCCATGGTGACCCCACAGTGATCTTGGAGAGGGTTTAGTCCTCCGCTGACAACTATAGGACTGTTCCCCCAGCGGGTAATCTAAACACCCCAAGGTGCGGAAGGAGTGGAAGATGCAATAGGAGAGGGCTCGGTGGTGGTAGGAATGGATATGGAGCGAGGTGGCGAGGAGGCGCTCACAGTGCGTAGATTTTAGAGAGTTACCTGATGGGAGTTGGATGCTTGTATCTGATTATTCGCTTGATTTGTGTTTGGAAACCGGGGGCATTGTCCGGTGGTGTTGGTGACTTGTCTGTATGTTAGATTGAGTGTATTTTTGGAGAAAGAGAGGAGATTTGCGGGTGGGGTAGTTGGTATGATAATATAAGGTTGTTTTTTCTTCTTGTTCCCTCCTGGAGAGTTATCCTATGACTTGAAAGAGACGGGGGAGGTCTTGTTGACAAGGATCCAGTCAATGATCACTAGCTGCCCCTCGACCGACCGGTCAAGCGTATTCCTTATGATATTGTATGCTGGATGCACACTGTACCGTGGTGTAGCTCATATTCTCACGGTTCATTGAACGTGAGCTGTTGCCTTTTAGGTTTTTCTCTCATCGAAGTCAGTTGAAAATTCCCGTTGCATGGCCTTGATAGTTTCATTCAAGGTTGGCAGGAATGGACACTCTATTGATTAAATTTTGTGATTGTTTTCATTCTTTTTCCTTTCCTTGAGCCCTTTGTTCTCACCGAGTGGCTCTATCCCGTAGGGTTTGCCGTGAGCCAGTAATAAAAAGATCCACGTTTCCCGATCTCTTATCCACTCAAGGTTTCAGATCCAATCACAGTACATCATGCAGTCTGGCCAAAATAATTATGAGGACAGCGAAACATCTCAGAGAGGGAAATGGTAGATGAAAACTGTGTTTACAAAAACTCAAAAGTGCGTGATAACTAAGTAGGAAGGACCGCCTACTATGCCAGATGTGGTTTAGATGATGGGTTGAGTAGAGAATAACAGATCAGGAAAATCTTTTGAAATCGGAACAGAGTCAATACTGAAAACAACAGGGTTTGCTCTCGAAATGCCTTGGCGATGGTCACCTACGGGAGAAAAAAGAGAAATCCATCTCAGAAACTCAGATGAGAAAGGGAATGGGAAGGAGCAAGATGAAGATTTATCCTGTGTTCCCACCAGATGGACCACCGGGGATATCAATCATGCCTTTCAGTAACTGTGATATAGGTATTCAAATTGGGCTAGTAGAAGGAAGATATTTGGGACAACGAATATATTCTCTATGTGGGCAGGTGGTAGAAACTTTCCAATATCCATCCAGTACGGAACATGCAAAATCCGGGACAGCGAGGTGTATTTCTGTGTAACCAGAACAAATCCCTAACAACATTCCAGGACAGCGAAGCATCCAGTAGAGCAAGGTCTGGCACAGCGAGGTGCGACAGTATTGTTGGAGCGTCCTTCCATGGATGGCAGGTTGCCTGCAGGATGGTAGCAGGTATGGTGATAATGCGGCAGCAAGGTGGCCGTAATGCCAGAGCAAGCGAGGCTCTGTAAACTGGGGAAATTGTGACCGTATCTTTTCTTGTTACATAGCCAGGGTCACCCCTCATCTTTCTCTCTTTCTCTATCAATACAGCAACAGTCGTCTCAACAATTATCTAAACATTCACATGAAGTCCTGAATCATCAAGCAAATACAAGACCTAAGCACCAGTATCATTACCCACCAGCTGTTCTCCTGCCAAAGCCCCTATTTTTCACAAGGATGAAAACAGAAGGCAGGTAAACTGGAGATGGTGAAAATAACCCTACAATCGGAAGCAAGATATACTTCTTTTCTTTTTGCTGTAAAGAAACCGATTTTTATATTGATTTATTTAATATTTTCCGCCAGCTGGTGGAGTAGCCTCGTGAGGGAAAGTGTTTATAGCACCCGCAATGTGTGTGGGGGTGGTGGCTCCGAAGTTGACACTCGCCAACATGTTGGATAGATCGATCTGGATTCCGATACTGTTTGCCAAGTATGCCACGAGTAGGACGTCCTAGATATGAGTGGTGAATATTCTCCCGAGATCGGCGGGTGAGGCTTTAGGTGCCAAACTAAGCATGTTCATCAAGAACTTCCCAATAGCAACCGAGGCTTGAATGTTGCCAGCCAAGTGGAAATGTCAGCATCTCCTCTCACTTCTACCTTAAGGGCGGGAAACATACAATGACTCTAGCCACATATTCACTAACTCTATCTATCATTTCCGGAACCTCCTCGAGCCCATTCCCAAGTGTGTAGATCAGCACTGAAAGCGGACGATATAGAAGTCCCAATAGCGATATCCTGACCGGGGCGGTAGTCCTGGGAAGATGAACCATGGGGTGGGCGAAGGTGCCATCACCCTTCGAGGAACAAAGATTCTGGATAAGAGCGCATAAAGGATTGTGCTCTGGTGAGCTAGCATACCTGAGTTTATTAATTAGCTATATTGAAAGGCACCTAACACCTAGGAGCATCTATCCTGCGCAAACATACCCTCCAATGAGGACCTTCTTGGGATTTGCCTTCAGCTAGACCCCAACACGGTCTAGTAGTAGTTCATATCTAGCTCAACCATCACGACATCATCCATTAGTTTAAATTCCATAAAATGATGATTTCTGGAGACCGACCTGTTCTTGAATCTCGTTATACCTGACCGTAAAATAATTTATAATCTCAACTCCTGCCCCATCCTCATTCCTGATACCCAGAAGGGTTCCAATAACTATCTCCTGCTCAACATTCCTCCTTAACGAATTGTTCAAGAGAGGCATCAATAACAACACTGAAAGGCGAGGTAGTGGCTTGGGCCGGTGGAACACTGACAATAGGAAGCGGTCAAGCAAGATGGATACATGAATCTTTGTCGGCCATGCTGGGCAAAGCCGATTAGTGGGTGGGACTTATGGACGGTGGGTGGCTGCGGGGTAGGTTGGCTGGCTTCCACGAAATTGGCTGATTGTGGAACAATTTTCAGAGCCTAACCTCTTTTTCCTGCGCTGCCTATTGTGGGAAAGCTAGGTTGACTTAGCTGGACAAGCCCGACTCTCCTGTTAGCCGCTCTCACGACCCTTACAGGAACTTGATTTGTGATATTAGAGGCCTACAGAACTTATTCCTTGTTCAATTCCTACAAGGTTACTGACAAACAATCCTGTAACAAAATCAATAGAAGGTTTACATGCATCCTGGATTGAGAAGGCATGGCAGAGGCGGAGGAGAGTTTCAAAGAAGAAGAAGAAGCCGAGGTGGCACAGACGGTAGAGGTGGTCGAGGAGGTCAAGAAGGGATATATCAAGGAGGAACCTCGATTAGATAAAAAATCAGGTTGTGATGAGAAATACCTATGATGTACACAGTATCACACTTGTACTGATATTGTGAGCATGTGACTTGCATATTTTGATCATGTAGCCCGGATATTTTGACAGCAAAAACGCTATATGCCTTTTTGATGACTAAGAAGTGCAGGAACTGTGCGGTACATATTAGACTAGCAGCCCCTCGACCGACCGGTCAAGCGCACTCCTTTTGATGTAGTATAGATAAAGCATGTATAGTCAGATATTTCTATAACTTGGCACACTTGTACCTCAGATGGTAAACTAAAGATCCCACAAATGAAATTGGCTAATTAGTTATTGGCAGCAAATTGAACTCACAATCCACGCATATTAATTAGTCAAAAAATGTAAAGTACTTTTACTTTATTCAAAAATTATATAACAAGAGTAATGGAGACAGCAGGAAGAAGAAACCAGAACACAAGAGGAGA
>Ga0307510_10006345_pt1 | contig 14108 bp, 6 predicted proteins | sample 12_EM_MG_FD_207224 | JGI IMG/M metagenome (GOLD analysis project Ga0307510, IMG submission 207224) | Populus trichocarpa ectomycorrhiza microbial communities from riparian zone in the Pacific Northwest, United States - 12_EM | ecosystem: Host-associated > Plants > Roots > Unclassified | place... | reverse complement strand
CAACCCTCACTTTTTTATTTTCTTACCCTTAACATGAAACACTTCAATTCAATCCCTTGGGATTTCTTTTCAATTTTTCTACAATTTTCAATATTAGTTTGTCCCATGACACATTTAAAACACGTTGTTATTATTATTAAACCAACTCAATTCAACAACTTCCAAACTTATTTTACATTTCATGGCCCAAACATCCATCATTAATCCATGGGTGTTCCTTTATGTATTTCCTTATATTTTTATCTAATCCCACATACTCAATCACAAATTTAATAATTCATGTTTAATAACTCAATCAAATCTTCTCTCTCATTAACAAACCTATTTTGGCTGAACTTAGGCATATCCACACTATGAGTTTCTTTTTTGTTTTCTTATTCAAAATTCATTTTACAACATCATAAAACTATATACAACATCACCAGATTTAACAGTTTTACCGATAGAAATTTTCATTAGTATTTAAACTCATAGTTTATCGATGCATATTTTACCGACGAGCTCACGGATGGAACCTATCTGTTGAAAAAAGTCTCGTCAATAATTTATGATCTATCGGTAATAAATTTATTGATCGATTTACAGAAGTACAAAGCACGCAAAAAAAATTACCCTATTCATTCTGTTGATATTACCCTCGGGAAGTTTGCCATATAAACAACAGAAATATCGTATGTAATTTTATCGGTATTTTTATTTGTCCGTCGATAAATATAACATATCATCGATACCATTTATAATTTCATTGGAGAGTTAACAGTAGGAGTGACATTTGCAGTAATTATTTTTCAACTCTCTAGAATATACCGACATACGTGGTCCGTTGGTAACCCCGTTCATAATATTTTAAAATATATATATATTGAACATAAGTAGTAAAATAATTAAAAATAAATTAAAATCAAATATATAAAAATAAATTAAAATAATATAAAAATTAAATATTTATTACAAATTTAAACCTTTGTACGTTCAAATACAATAAATCTAAAACAGAGGTGGCGCTGGAGGAGGAAGAGGAGGTTGGTCATCGCCGAGACCATGGGGCCAATAAGAAGGATCACATGGACCACCCATGTGTGATCTCATCGCCAATAAGGAGGATCACATGGACCACATATGTGTGATCTCATCTCCATTACCACTCGATAGAGTTCTTCATAATCTGCAGTGAATCATTCATATTTTTCATTGAGATGTGTCGTTCGATCCTATACTCCTTAGTCTAACATTGCCTTAAAATTTAGAGTTTGAGTGCTCGGGATCAATAGCGAGCATCCAACAGATGAAAAACTACGTATCATCTGCAAATTCTTGACTGTAGTGTTAGAGAGTCCATACACCTGATTTCTATCGGGCCTAACGGACAATCCTGCCTCTAATCATAAATTCAGATCGAGATCCGGATGGATCGAAAGACCGTCCTTGTATCTCTCTTTCAAGCAGTTATTATATGTATCCTAGAAAGAAAAAAATAAATTAATCAAATTGAAGAAAATTATAACTTAATAAAATTAATGGTTGAAAACCAACATACCACAAAATGCTGAACTCGGCTATCCACGAACAATTGCACCTTTTTAGCGGTCATCACTCTGCACATGTGTTTCAACAAAAAACTTCATCAGGCTTGGCTCGCGTCCAAGAACCATAGTCTGCAAGATAAAAATGTTATTAGTTGAATATATTTATAAAAAATTAACAAATAAAAAATTCTTACAATCAGCTTCGCATGCAAAACGAATGAAACAGAGCCGCTAGTGTGTGTGGTAACGGAACCGCGAAAATGCCGGTTCCGGCTCTCCATACCGGACTGTGACCGTTGCATGAATTGCATGGATGTTACATGCTGAATGTACTCCGCCCATACAGCCTTCGAGATATATGGTGGTCTGAAATCCTTTCAAACTGTCACGTCATTCCAGATTGGAAGCTTGTTTTCTCTTGCATATTGTTTTTGCTTTTTTTTTGGACTCGTACCAAAAATCACAAAATCTATATGTTACAAATAAATTATTTGTTAGTAAATGAAAAATAAAATTTTGGTATTTGGAATAAAAAAAATTATCTTGATTTCGATCTTACCAAGTTGCAGCGTAATTCTCTCAAACCCTCCTTGCACTATTATCATCCGCTCTCTCCCATTAAAAATTTCCCTTCAAGTAAAAAAATTATAAAAGGTAAATTTTAGTAATTTCAATAAACTAACCGTATTAGCATAATAAAAAAATATTAAAATTAATACTAACTTTAAATCTTAAAAACCATGCATCGACCTGCGTTTGCATTTAGGATGTCTAGAAACTTGGCTCCATTGAAACAATTGAATTTTCATTGATGATTTAAAGGTCGATGTTATTGTTTTGGCAGCCTCAATGTTTGCAAAGTTAAAAAAATAAAATTATTTTTAAAAACTTTATTAAGCAGGTTGTTGTGAAAGCAATTCAAACTTACATTGAAAGGTCGTCCTTCCACCCTCGTACTTGCGGGTAAATAGATCTCACTGTGATAAGACCCCTCCTCGACGTTGCGGCATCACACTCAATGACCCCACACATACGTTGATGCATGTGCCTCATGTGTCTATTCATGGTTAGCACCTAATGAATTGTGGTTGTCAGCATCGCTGCTAGAAGAATTAGAAGTGATCCTTCTTTATGATGTACAATAGACTTTCCCCTAGGAATGTACATAAATTAATGGAAAAAATTAAATGATTTTTATTTTAAAAAAACTTTGGCAGCACCTCCTCTATACGGGAGGCTATCCAAAATTCTTAAACATGCAAACACACAATATATATGTCACAAACCAGTTAATTTTATTCAATTTCTTCCAACAAATTACAGTAATTCAATTTCACACAAAATTCACATCTTTTAAGTGGTAATATATTTAATCCTAAATTTACAAGAATTTAATCTAAATTAAAAAAAATAAAATTAATACTACACATTTAATTGAAATTGAACAACAAAATTGAAAAAAAAACTAAAATTCAATAAAATAATGAAAAAAATATTTCAATAACAACTAAAATTCAACATAATTATTTAAAAGTGGTAATGTTTGTGATTCTAAATTTACAAAAATTTATTCTAAATGAAATAAATACAAAATAATAACTAAAATAATGCAAAATGTTTTTTCAATAACAACTAATATTCAACACAACTATTAATTCATAAAATTATTAAAAACAAAAAATTGAAAAAATAAATAATGACCTAAAAAAATAATGCAAAAAAACACACACACACATAAATAAAGAAGAAAAAGGAATGAATTTTTTTTTACCTTTACGGCATACTTAGTTTCAGCTGAAAAAAAAATGAAAAAACATTAAAAGAAAATAAATACGTAATCTATAATATCATCATAAAAAATTCTCAATCTTCTTAAAAACAACATCATGATTTTTATATTAAAAGCATGTTTTTTAACAAAGGCAATAACAATGAAAATAAATGGGTTTTTTTTTATTACAGCCATTTGAAATAGGTATAAAAAAACTATATTTTTCCAATCTAAACTTCATTTCCTTAATGATGCATCTCTCAGTTGTTTCAACTAAAATATATTTTTTATTTGCAAGCACCATTTTCTAAACAAAAATCCATCATGGTATTAAAAGAAAATTAAAAAATATTGAAATAATATCTAAGAATTTTTTATGTAATTGAAGACAAAAAAATAATAAATGTGATAAAATCATATAAAAAACCTATTAAAAGTTTTTAAAAAAATAAATTTGATTTTAATTGAATATTCATAAGCTTTTTTTTTCCATATTAGCTACATAATAATTGAAAAACAAAATTGTTAATATTCTCTTAAGATTCCATAATATTATTTGAGAACCATTGGCAAAATTGAATAATATTTAAAATATCATGTTTTTTTTTTTTTTATAGTGTATTCAAATCTAAATTCAATATATATAAAAGAGCCAAGATTATGATGCATATAAAAAAAAATCAGGCATGCTTGGGCCTTTGAAGCCTGTATTTTTTTTTTAGCATTAGAATTGAATGACGTGACATCCACTTTTATTTTTTAAAGCACGCAACAAGTGATCTACTAGGAGGGATGACCTAAAAATATATTTTCAACATATTCTCAACCAAAAACACCATAAAAAACATTATAAATCACTTGCTAAACCCAGAAATACCTTAAAACTACTAAGAAAAAACAAAAATTAACATAATTAAAACAAAATCTAAATAGTATTCAATCTATTTTTTCAATCATGTTTATAAAAAAAAAACCATTGCTGTCAAACTTTTCTTATAAAATGAAACTTGTTGACACCAAACATTAATAATTCCGATGCTGAAAAGTGGCTTTTCATCAATTCTTTCTCTTTTCTTTCAATCTTAGAGACTCAAATGTTAAGAACATGTTTAAATTTGTTTTTGCTAAAATTTAATATGGTTTATACGTTTTGGATCGTTTTGATGTGCTGATGTCAAAAATAATTTTTAAAAAATAAAAAAAATCATTGGCATGCATTTCGGCACAAAAAGTTATTTGAAAAGCAACCGCTACCACACTGCTAAACACGCTCTAAAAATATGAAATTTTGGAATTGCAAAAACCAAAGGGACCACAAGGTAAGAAAAAAAAAGAGTAGACGAAGTAAACAAAACTTTGTACATTGAATTTGAGATTGACCATGTAATTTTTTATTGTTTTATACTTCGGTTTTTTTATTGAATTTTTTCTTTTCTTCACAAATTTTAATAAATTGATAATTGATTTAGGCATAAAAAGTTGTAATTGAAAAAAAAATGAAAATGGGAAAAAATTGAGCTATTGTGGTATTTTACCTAAATATTTTGATATATTTTGTAATTGTAAATATAAATTGAAGGGATAAATCATGAAACAATCAATGTAGTTAAATACTATATATATAGAAAACTCACTTTTTCCTAAAAATGTTTTTTACAACAAAAATACTTTTATTGAACAAATTAAAAAGAAATATGAACTCAAACATTTTCAGGAAACATGTAGGTCACCCATTAAATTGCAAGAGAAAAAAAAGAAATAAAACAACAAAATAAATAAAAATATGAAAGAAGGAAAGATAAAAGGAAAGGAAAGAAGTAAAAAAAAAAAAACAAATACTGAGAAGCTTAAAAAAACTGAAAAGGGTGAAAAACACGCTCCCCCTTATTTTCAAACTGGAAAAAAAAAGCGACACTCCCGGGACCAGTCGTGTCTAACACTCTCACCAGACAGAGAAGCAGTGAGTAAGATTAAGCCCCCCCCGCTCTCTCTATCGACTTCAGTGAAAGCGAGAAATGGGGAGCTCATCGAAGGACGATTCCGGCAGCGACGCCGAGGCTTCAAGCGGCGACAAAACACCTTCTAATTCCAGTCTCTTCTCCGAAGGCGAGCGCGTCCTCGCCTACCACGGACCCCGCATCTACGAGGCCAAGGCATCTCTCTCTATAAGATCTTTCCTTTTCTATTTTTTTTATTTGTGCCCTATGATTTTGTAACTGATGTTTATTTTCATTTTTTTTTAAATCGACTTTTTGTTAATTTTAGGTTTTGTTTTTGGTGGTTTTAGTGTTTAATTGTGATTTTGTTTGTTTGAATGGAAATCTGTGGTAAAGAATGGAGGTGAAAGTGATAGTTGAGGAAATTTAAGGTTTTTTTAACGGCTTAATGTTGAAATTAGGGTTTATAGAAGCTGGAATTTTGATTTTTTTTAGCGTAACAAGTTTAATTTGTCTTGTTATTGCAGAATACTAACAATTACTGGTTTCAGGGATTTCAACTGAACTAAGTAAATTTCACTGTGATTTATAGTTGCTGCAGTCTCCATTTTTCTGTAATAAGGAGCATTTTAGTGCGGTGGAGAGTAGTGTTGTTTTCTATGGATGTGACCTTTCAGTTCCAAAGTGTTATTTTTTCATTTTTTTTAATGAAATTAAGATGCCAAGTATTTTTGAGTTGCCAGGGAACCACACACAAGAATCAAGGGATTTTAAAATTTTGTCTTGATTTTGGATTTTTTGCTGAAGATGAGATTTGTTTTTCCTTGGAAGCAATGTTTGTGTTATCTAATTTCTTTTTACAACATGTTATATGTTTTTCATTTCTAGCATTTTAACTTTTTTTTAATGTTCTTTTAAATCTTAGGTTCAAAAAGCTGAGCTTCGTAAGAAGGAATGGAGATACTTCGTCCACTACCTTGTAAGCTTCTCCTAGCTATTCCTTTCTGAATGACTTGTTCTGGTTATACAATTTTGAATGACTGAACCACTGAGTAGTTGACTGGTACAGTATTACCTTGTTATGATGTTAAGTGATGTGCCTTTTGCTGTTTTACAGGGTTGGAATAAAAAGTGAGTATGCATTTTGTTCATTTCCCGTTGCTATATATTTTGGCTGAGATTTTGGAACTGAATAGGTCAGACTGCAACATTGTGAGGTCATTTTCTCTACCTCTTTTTTTTCTTAAATCTAATCAAGTATAAGTTCAAGTTCTTGGATGCTTTATTTATTCATGATGAGATTCCCCCCTGCTTTTCCCTTTAAAAGTTAGGATAATATTAAGACGTTTCAAGAAATGAAGCAACAACTATGGCGCATTGCAAAACTGACAATAGCAAAGTAAATAACTAGATATCTATTTTACTCTTTTCATTATTGTTACATTTAATGTCCGTTGCACTCATCACATGACAATAATTTTCCAAGATTAAAAGTCTAGGTTTTTTCAATAAAATTTCATAAGTGAAGGCCTCTTTCTTCTCTGTTTTTTATGTTTTTCTTTCATTGATGCTAGTTTTTTAGGAGTTTTATGATCTTAATTCTATACAACTATAAACTTTTTTTAGAGTACCTAGTCTGACATTTTCCTTCCGCTATGTGTTTTTAATTACTTTCTATAATTTTTTATCAAATACTGTTTTATCTTTTCCTTTTACTAGTTTATTATTGTAATTTATTACATTGACAAGGTTTATCATGACAGGAAAGGGTTGGAGAGAAAAGGGGGGTGGGGCAGTTGTTACCATTTGAAAGACAATGATCGATTGTGTATGAGATACACTAAAAAGAAACATTTAAATCAATGTCACATTAGGGAAGTAGGAAACTGTTGTCCTATTATAAAGTTTAGCTAGCTATAGAATAGTTATGGTTTGCCAGTAACTATAGGCATGCTAAGCAGGTGTTGGAAACACAGATTCTTGAGGATCTTTGCCGGTTTTGTGTCTTTTAATTTAATTTGGAAATTATCTTTTTAGATCAACATAGCAGATATAACTTGAATGAATCGAAAACAAAGGATATTTTTAGTTTAGAATAATAATATAAAAAATTATCAATTGGACAGGTAAAAGAGAAGCTACAACTTATAAAAACAAAATCTTGTCTTTGATGTTTCTTCTATTTCTCAGCTGGTGAGCCCTCTTGTTGCATCTTTTTCATCTTAACATTTGGTCCTATTGTCATTTTTTTTACTACTTAGCCTCTTTTGTGAATTGGTTTATGTTATCACTGAAAGGTTTCACGGAATTGTTTTTGTCCTAAGAGTTTTATTTCGTTAATAAATATACCCTGTTTCAAAAAGGGACACAGAAATCATTACTGTGGGTTGGACATATTGCCAACAGTTGGGACGAATGGGTAGGCATGGACCGACTAATGAAACACACTCCGGATAATGTCTTGAAGCAGCAGGCCCTAGAGAAAAAACAAGGTGTAGACAAGAGTTTGAAGCCTGGACGTTCTTCTCAGACGAAGCCAAAAAACTCTACTGGTAAGCTTCGGTTTTATTTAACATATATTTTTTCAAATTTATCTTGTATGTGTTAATGTCCAAATGGAGATTTTCAACAAGTTCTGTTCATTTAGCTTGTGGTGCGTGAAAGTCTCAAAGCAACTGTTGGCTATCTAGAACTTTTTTTTCTCTTCTTGCCTGAGAGAATCAGCTTATGGGTTCTTAGGTCAAAGGAAAAACTCAATTGATGTGCTCTCCCTTTTCAATAACTCTTACTGTTATTTATACAAGACATATAACTTGGGGACTTAACTTTCATTTTGTGCTAATATATGAGTACCTTGAATGTTTGTTCAGGTTTTTATAGTCATGACTATGAAACTGCTAAGTGATAGTTAAGCTCATAACTATTTCAATTTTGTAAAAATTAGTTTTTGTTTTGTAGATTCAAAGATGGACAAGGAAGATCCTAAAAGCAATGGTTCGTTCCCTTACCTTCCTTTTCTTTCCCTCTTCATAAGCACAGTTTTCATTGTTTTAGTAAGTGACTATTGGTTGTCATTATTCTCCAGTAGAAGTCCTACCACAAGTTGGTATGATTTTTCTGCTATACATTGCTAGTCCTAGATTTGTTTTTGCTGTTTATTTTCTTTATATAGAGGCCGTCCTATCAGGCTTGTACCTGCGAATTGGGCAGATGTTCTCCAAAAGAGGATGAAAAGAATTTTGTAGTTTAATTATTTTCGCCCAAAGAAAGTTGTGGTGCCATAGGACTTTGTATGGAGCTTGACATTGGCATTGCTATCTGTTGGTCTTAGGTTTTTTATTTTTTTTCCTCAGCATCATTTTGTTTCATCTTTGTGCCATATTGACTTGCATTAGGTAGTACACCATTATAAACATTTTGCTAGTAAAAACTGGGTCTTAATTTCATGATTGCCAAAGTTATGGGGCATATTTGCTCAGCTTTTATTCTATTGCAATCTTGCCATCTTGACATATTCAAATAAGTTGCATTTATATTTAGTGCTTTTTTTTTTCCTTTACCAGTGGTTTATCTTCAATTTGCCTCTTAAATGATATATGCTCGTGAAGACAAAGAAATTTGTTCTTATGAATTGTCACTGCTTCTTGCAGTGGCAAAAGGGAAGAAGCGTAAAAGTGATTCAGGAATGGAGGTTTGTTTCATATTATTTCATATGGTGCCTTGGCATACCTTTTAATTTCTGAAGTATTTGATGGACAACAGTTTTGGCCTGCTACATCTTGTTGTTGCTCTGATCTCATCTTTTTTGCCCCTGTACTGCTTTTGTAAATAATTTTTCCTTCATTGAAGACCAAGCTGAAAACATGCATACCCTCACAATCAGATTCTCTATTTCAGAAACTTCATTGCTCTTCTTAGATTCTTATTGAGATTCCTCTTAATATTGTGGTTTCAAATTGTTAGAAGGATAATTTGCCTGTAGAAAAGCTTGTCAAGATCCAAATTCCATCAACACTAAAGAAGCAACTTGTTGATGATTGGGAATTTGTCACCCAGCAGGATAAGGTATTCACATATTTTCTCCTATTGCTATTATATTGTATTCATTATGCGAATTGATTTTATTTGAGTTAGTGTAGAAGCCATAAAGTTCAATTATTACCAAATAGCTTAATGGTTTTTGCTTCATTGAATATAACCCTGCATACATTTAAGTCTATCCAGCCATTTCGGATGTGTTCCCATAATCTTTTCTTTGGCAATTTTTACATACAATCTTGTGAACAAGCCTTTGACAGAACACCTTTTTTACCTTGACCCTATTCTTTCTGGCAATCCTGTTACTCTTGAATTACATTCAATTTAAATCACCTCTCTTGCTGTCCTAATTATTAGGCTATCAACACTACAGTGCATACATTATACTTGTTAAAGAATTAGCTCTGAAATTCTATATCTTGATGATTATAATTCCTATTTTTTTCTAGTTTACAATCAAAACAGCTTCTATAATGCTGAACCAGCAATGCAGCTACTTTTCTGTTATCCAACTTCAGTTTTCTGGTTGTACTTTTTTGTGATAAAAGGATTGGCTTTTTACAAATATCAATCAGGAAAAAAAGATTTGGTGATTTTCTTAGTTATTGGATCTTACAGAAAAAAGATTCAGGGTTTATACAAATATCAATCAATTGTAAGATTGTTCTTTGTTGAAAATCCTAATATCAACTTTTTTGTCCTTTGACACCTTTGTTGATTCTGAATGCCATACGTCTTAAAACAGCCAATGCCAACCCATCCAACACAAGACCATCGTCCCATCCTAAGAGCTTGGAATTTTCCCACAAAATAGTTGGCCTTTTACACTTAAAAGGTTTTATATTTTTTAGCAAAAGATTTTGGATTTTTGGTATAAGGATCAGATTCTAGTGAAATTCTGCAAGTAAAAGAGGAAACTGTGAGACCTACACCCCTGTAGTGATTCCATTCACTCTAGATGTTCTAGATATTTTTCTGAACACTATTTCTTGTTTTGCTTTCTTCAGTATTGTGGTATGACTTTGTTCTGTCTTATTGCCATTTGTTAACCTTGATGTACTCGTGGTACTCACAAATTGCTACATGTAATGGGATTTGTGACAAAAGTATTTTTTCTATTTACAAATTGAAAATAATATAGTTTCCCCATTTCAGGATAGAAGATAGTTCAACACTCTGCCACAGTATTTTTTGATTGGTTGAATGTCTTTCTAGAATGTGAAATTTTCCATATGCAGATGTCAAATGAAAACACTCAAAATAACCAAGAGAACCTATTATTCAAAAAGTCAATTTATTGATCAATCAAAATCTGTAGCCTCCTTTCTAATGTCTAGCTATGCTTTATAGAGGCACCAAAGTCCGTACAAAATAGAAAATCTAAACCCACTAGGAAAAGAAAACGTTTCTGCTTATCCATCATTGGAGTTTAAGTTCAATCTTCTTTTTAATGATATAGTGCTCTGATTTGTTAAGAACCTCTCTTTTTAAATGCAGTTTGTTAAACTTCCCCGGTCACCAAATGTGGATGATATTTTGACAAAGTACCTAGAATATATGTCGAAGAAGGATGGCATGTAAGTTTTGTTCTAGCTTCTGCTGAAATTACATGTATCAATTATAATTTGCATGTGCTAGGAATTTTTTTCTTTCCTATCAGCTATTTTAGTATATATTCTCGATTGCATAGACCACCATAACAGTGATCTTATTCTCTGTTCCAATGATTGATTAGATCAATTTTCAGATGTTTTGAAAGAGAATTTATGGTGTATCTTCAACAGAAATTACATTGATTCTCTTGTGCCTGTTTGGTATTGCGTTTGGATGTGTTTCAAAAGTGCATTTGCCTTGAAAAAACATCAAATTGATACCTTTTTAAGTGTTTTCTGATGATTTTGATGTGCTGTTGTCAAAAATGAAAAAACAAATCTGAAAAAAATTTGTTTTGATGCATTTACAAGTAAAAAACACTTTTGAAAAGCACCATGCACCACAATACCAAACACACATTAAAGGAAAGCAAAAAAATTAAATGAACATATCTAAGTGTATGATCCATGAATAATACCTTCCATCCATCGATATTGGGGAATATCACTGGTGAAGATGTTAATAACTTACCTGAATGGAAGGATGTAGAATGTTTTAATTTGAAGCAGAATGTTAAAAGTAAAAGGTGAAGCCAGAGCACTAGGAGGGAAAAATTGATTTAGAGTTGCAATAAATGGTCAAGACATGAAACATTTCAAAAGGCCTGAATTGCTTGGGATTCAGATTGAGATGAGCATATATGAGACCAATTAACGCTGATATATGCTCAAGCTTCAGAGTTGATTTTTGCTAATGCAACATGGATTATGTATGCCACAAGTCACAACTGTGCTCTCATATGGGCCTCCGTAAAGGGCATTGATGTCAAAGTGGACATCAATCAATTATTTTGCTGATTCTGCATTTATTTCACGTTTTCTGATGTTACTTAATATCCAGGTTCATGCATTGGCTGCATCAATAATAGTTGCATGGATCATGTTTTCTTGGATACAGGATAACTGATTCCATTGGAGAAATTTTGAAAGGCATACGGTGTTATTTTGACAAAGCATTGCCTGTGATGCTACTATACAAAAAAGAGCGTCAACAATATCATGATACTGTCAAAATTGATGTATCTCCATCGACTATATATGGTGCTGAACATTTGCTGAGGCTCTTTGGTATGCTTATCATAAGCACTTGTGCTTTTTAGCCACTTATAATTATTGCATTCTTTAGTTGTTTGACCATCATATTTTTGTTTGATAAAGTGTTGAAAATATTGCTTTTGATCAGTAAAATCTTTAATGAAAGCTGATATGGTCACCAGTTGTGTTGTCTTAATGAAAATGTGTTTTATTTTGTTCTGTCTGAAATTAAATTCAATCATTGTTTTCTGGAGGCAAACATTAGTATCTTTTATATAGCCTTCCCTTTTCTTTTCTTTTTTCCTTGAGAATTTTATATAGCCTTCTTAATCATTGTAACAGTTGCAAGTCCAATTTTCTACAACCTTTCCTCTGAAGCGAATTACCTTGACAGATGGGGTTTTCCTTAAATGTTTAAAGACACCCTTATGGTTAGGTTACAGTTTTTCACATTCTGAGCATTTGTTAGATGGTTTTTCAAAGGCCGAGCCTTTCCAATGTTATTTTCACATTTTAACCAAGTCATGTGTGCTTGTGCTGGTGATTGACACCTTGATAGAAGCCACAGATGTAGTTGGTTTTGAAATCACCTGCATTCCTTTGAACATCTCACAGCAAAGAACACTGTCAAGAATTTGAAATGATATAGTTCAATGTGGAACTACTTTTTTGTACATGGTGTGCACTTGTGCAAGTGACTTTATTCCGTATTTTAGGAATTTAGCATAATGTTAATTTGTTCAGACTTATTCTGTTCACCTGTTGATGTAAATTTTACTACAAGTACATCTTTACTTTTTCCTCATTGCAGTTAAATTACCAGAGCTCTTGGCCTATGTGAACATTGAAGAGGATACATCAACCCGCTTGCAACAGAAATTACTCGACTTTCTCAAGTACTAACTCCATCCTGCACATTAACTGTATTTTCCTTTCTTTAGAAAAAATAAACACTGAAATTCAATTGAAATTAAAATGAAAGAGAAAAAGTTTGGTTCCCACCACTGGCCTCATCTTCATTGTGATTGGCTTCATATCAGACATATACTTCATTAGGAATATCTTTTATCAATGGATCAAATTAATTAATAAAAGATATTCTTCACATTCAAGCAATTATCAGAAAGCAAAATCTTTTCTATCATCATTGTTGCCTTTGACTAAGGAGAGTAGTTAATTCATGCATGCATCAACAAATTTCTAGGCTCGTCAAGAGGCACTTCTAATGTCTCTGCTACACATTGATAATGATCCATAATCTACCTTCTCATCAGTAATGCACTACAAGTTGGTAAATATCAAAGGCTGCCTTTAAAGATTATGGAACATAAAGGAGTCTACTTCTACATTGATCTGGTCAAGCATTGTTTATTCCTTTCCTGCCCTCTCATATATTCAATCTCTTAATTGTCTTGCCTTGACCCGTAAAAAAATATATTCTTGTCTTGCAGATTTCTACATAAGAACCAAAGTACTTTCTTCCTTTCAGCTTATGATGGATCTAAAGTTTCTGAAGGCAAAGTCAAAGGGAAAGATTAGTGAGCTGCTGTTATATGTGCCCTCTCCATGCCTGTTATTGTTGCCGTCATCAATTTGGTGGCGGACTGACATGACCAAATTGGTATGCCATTATCTGCTTTAACAAGACGCGGAATGGGCATCCATTTGTTGTTGTAACAGTAGTATTTGTTAATTCTTTATCCCCCCAGGGGGAAGGATGTTTAGTATAAAACATTTGGTAGCTAACTCTGTACAATGGCTCGTCGCAGGCTATTACATTTTTAAATGATTTGGCGGTGCATTAGTCAGAGTTGCAACAATGTGCGGTTGTAATTGAGACGTAACAACTGCTATTAAACTTCGTTTGCAAATCACAACTTGAACTTTCTCAAGCTTGCATTTCAGCTTTGCATGGCATCCCAATTGACTATTGCTTCACGGATTTGGTTATTCATGAAATCATTTCTGTGCCTAGGTAGGTTCATCGAAACGCCACACTTTGAGACTTTCTGCTATAAGATTGGGTGATAAATGAGGCGGGATGCTCATGGCCATGCTCTATCTTTTCCAGGACAAGTAGTGATTGTGCAAAATCAATTAATGGTTTCATTTAACCAAATGTATTTTCACTCGGAGATGTTATTCTCGC